>JABLTT010019339.1_pt1 | contig 144610 bp, 117 predicted proteins | sample 7160061 | NCBI WGS metagenome assembly JABLTT01 (sample SAMN14651232, study PRJNA627086) | human gut metagenome | isolation source: feces | host: Homo sapiens | reverse complement strand
TTTTTTAAATCACAAAAAAAGAGCAGGGTACATTTTTCTATATACCTTGCTCTATAAGAGAATACATTTTTAATATCTTAACTTAATGACATTGGCAAAAGAGCTTGCTCTTTTTTAATTTCTTAAGAAAATCTGTAAAATCATCAGAAATAGAACTGAAATCTTTAAGAAGTCTTAATAAAGCCCTTATGATATTTTAAAATTGATTTGGTAACATTAATACTAGAAAGAAGGAAAGTTTCAAGATTGTACCTTTTCGAAAAATGGATATACCTTTTTTGGAACTTTAATTTTATAAAATAAGAGTACTAAGAGGAGGATGGAAAGATGCAGAAAGAGGGAATGAAAAAAGCAATTAATATTTTGACGGTACTTTGTACTGCGGCAATGGCTGCATTTGTCATATATGGTGTAAAGAGTGGAATTTTTACAGATCGGGCCATGATGGAAGAATTGGTTCGAAAAGGCGGAATATGGGCGCCGGTGACATTTATCTTAATTCAGATGGTACAGGTGGTTGTTCCGATTATTCCGGGAGGAATCACATGTGCAGTAGGTGTTGTCATATTTGGACCATGGTATGGACTGCTTTATAACTACATCGGAATTGTGGTAGGTTCCGGAATCAATTTCTATTTGGCAAGAAGATATGGACAATGCCTGGTGAAATTTTTTGTGAAGGAAGAAACCTATGACAAGTATATTACATGGCTTGACAAAGGAAAGAAATTTGATAAGTTTTTTGCACTTGCGATTTTTTTCCCGTGTGCTCCGGATGATGTGCTTTGCATGATTGCAGGATTGACAAAGATGTCGTGGAAGAAATTTTCAGCGATCATTTTATTAGGAAAGCCGGCATCTATCGCAGCATACAGCATGGCTCTGATTTACGCAGGCGGATTTTTAGGGAAACTCATAGCATAGATAACAAAGGAAGAGAAAAGGGGACAGCATTATGAAAGTACTAATTACAAGCGATTTATTTGATTCAACTATTAACGGAGTGGTAACTTCTGTAAAAAATCTGGAGAAAGAATTGACAAAGCAAGGACATGAAGTGAGAATTCTGACTGTATCTGATCAATATGCGTCCTACCAAAAAGATAATGTCTACTATATGAAATCTGTGCCGGCAAAGATATATCCGGATATTAGAATTCCGGTATCCAAGTGCGCGGATTATATAGAAGAACTGATTCGGTGGAAACCGGATGTGGTACACAGTCAATGTGAATTTTTCAGTTTTGGCTATGCAAAGAAGATTGTGAAAGCGACAGGCGCTGTGTTTATTCATACTTACCACACATTGTATGAACAGTATACAGAATATGTTCCGATTGGAAAGACATTGAGCCGGGCGGCACTTGGAAAATGGATTAAATTGAGATTGCGAAATGTAGATACCATCATCGCACCTACGAAAAAAGTAGAATATGCACTTTTGGAATACGGAATGGAAAACAACATTCAGATCATTCCATCGGGGATACAGATTGACCGTTTTTTCAAAAAGGAAGAGGCGGAGATAACAAAAAGATTAAAAGAAAAGTATCAGATTCAAGAGGACAAAACAGTTCTGCTAAGTCTTGGAAGACTTGGATTTGAAAAGCGAATTGATGAACTTCTGCGCGGAATGAAGGCACTGCTTTCAAAAAGGCAGGATGTTGTTCTTTTGATTGTGGGGGGCGGACCGGCAAGAGGAAGCCTGGAGCAGCTGGCGAAGGAATTAGGTATCGAAAGATCGGTTCGGTTTGCCGGTATGGTAAATCCAAACGAAGTAGCTGATTATTATAAATTGGGAGACATTTTTACATGTGCGTCGACAAGCGAGACACAGGGGTTGACTTATATTGAGGCGATGGCAAGCGGACTTCCGCTTGTGTGCAGAAAGGACCCTTGTCTTTATGGAGTGCTGGAGGAAGGCGGAAACGGATATTCTTATGAATCAATCCAACAATTTGTGTCCGGTGTACAAAGACTTTTGGAAGAAAAGGAAATATTTGAAAATGCGAGACAGCACAGCCGGAAAATCGCAGAAGAGTATGGAACAAAACGATTTGGAAAGCGTGTGGAAAGCTGTTATGAAAAAGTATTATTGGAAAGAGAGTGTGAGAAAAATGAAAGTGCTGTTATATGCGAAGAATCGACAGGTCGTCTTAAAAAGTGGAGTGGGGAGAGCCATGGTTATGCAAGAAGAATCTCTTAAGGGAAACGGTGTGGAAGTGACGACAGACCCAAAAGATGATTACGATGTAGTACATATCAATACGATTTTTCCGAGTGACTATTTTATGGCAAAGAAAGCAAAAAAATGCGGGAAAAAAGTAGTTTATCACGCCCATTCTACAAAAGAAGATTTTCAAAACTCCTTCACAGGTTCGAATCTGATCGCACCGTTATTCAAGAAGTGGATTATGAAATGCTATCAGACCGGAGATCTGATTTTAACACCGACAAATTATTCGAAGTCATTACTTGAGGGGTACGGCATCAAAAATCAGATTGAGGTCATCTCAAACGGTGTGGATACTACGTTGTTTCAAAAGAACATGCTTGTTCGTGAGAAATTCCGAAATAAATATGGGTTTAAAAATACGGATAAGATTGTGATGTCAGTAGGGCTTTATTTTGAGAGAAAAGGGATTTTAGATTTTGTAGAACTGGCAAAACAGATGCCGGAATATCAGTTTGTCTGGTTCGGTTATACACCGGATAGCCAGATTCCGAAGAAAATCAGAGAGGCTGTTCACACAAAGCTGCCAAATCTCAAATTTACCGGATATCTGCCAAAAGAAGAGCTGCAGATGGCGTATAGCAGCTGTGATCTGTTTTTCTTCCCATCTTATGAGGAGACAGAGGGAATTGTCGTGCTGGAGGCATTGGCGTCCCAGATTCCGGTACTGCTTCGTGATATTCCGGTTTACAGTGACTGGCTGGAAGAAAATAGAGATGTCTATAAGGGAAGAGATAATCAGGAATTCAAAGAGCGGATTGAAGAAATTTTGGAAAGAAAGATTCCGACGCTGACATTGAATGGATTGGAGCGGGCAAGAGAGAGAGATGTGTCACATCAGGCAGAGATTCTGAATCGATATTATGAAAGACTGGCAACCGTATAAAAATTGCCACAGTTGTAAGGAGAGCTCACAACTGTGGCAGTATTTTTTTACTATAGTTGAATATTTTTGAATAAGTCGCCGAGACTTGTACCAATCTCTTCGGATTTTGGAATCTCTACTTCTTCTACGACTTCTTCTTCCGGCTCGATAAGCGCTTTGATGCTCAAGCTGATCTTTCCATCTTTGATGCCGATTACTTTGACATTGACTTCCTCACCTGTCTTTAGAACGTCAGCAGGCGTCTTGATACGTTTTTCACAGATCTGAGAAACATGCACAAGTCCGGATAATCCATTTTCCAGACGGATGAAAGCGCCGTATGTCTGGAGCGTCTCTACGGTTCCGGTCAAAACAGAGCCAACCTCGACAGATGCAAGTAATTTTTCTTTTTCTTTACGCTCTTTTTCTTTCAGAAGTTCCCGTGCAGATAAAACAAGACGGTTGTTCGCCTGATCGACATCAATTACCTGAACCTCAATATCTTTTAATAAGTAGTCTTCCAAATCTTCGATATATGATAAAGATAATTTAGAGGCAGGAATAAATCCACGAAGACCTTCTACCATGGCGATTGCACCACCGTTTACAATTCCTTCTACTTTTACCGGAAGGACAGTTCCCTGTTCCATGTATTCTGTTACACGGTTCCATGGATTTGCATCGTCAAAATGTTCCTCGTAATCTGCCATTGTTTCTGTCTGTAATTGTTCTTCACTCATTTGTCACACCTCTTCGTTTTTATTTTATACTGTCCTTAGTATAACATATTTTTAGAAAGAAGAACAAGAAATGTCAGAAATTATTTGACAAATGCAAAAAAAAATGGCAACCTAAAAGAGCAAAAGGAAGTGAAGTAAATGGAAAATAAGAAATCAAAGAGAGTATATGTAGTAGGACATAAAAATCCGGATACCGATTCTATCTGTTCTGCGATTGCCTATGCGAATTTGAAAAATCAGATTTCAAACAATGAGTACACGGCAAGAAGAGCCGGGCAGATCAATGAAGAGACACAGTTTGTGTTGAGGCATTTTGGCGTAGAGGCTCCAAGATTGCTTGCAAATGTACACCTTCAAGTAAAAGATATGGATATCAAGAGAATTGAAGGAATTAAGAGCAGCACCTCGATCAAAGAGGCTTGGGCGATGATGAAAGAAGAAAATGTGCATACATTGCCCGTGGCAAGAGATCATAAGCTGGAAGGCGTGATCACAACAGGAGATATCGCGACTTCCTATATGGATGTATATGACAGTAAGATTCTTGCGACAGCAAGAACACAGTATCAGAATATTATCAATACGCTCGACGGTGAGATTGTGATTGGCAATCCGCATGCATATTTTGTAAAAGGGAAGGTAGTAATTGCTGCCTCCAGTCCGGATATGATGGAGAGCTTTATTGAAAAAGACGATCTGGTTATCTTAGGAAACCGATATGAATCACAGCTCTGTGCAATTGAGATGGATGCAAGCTGTCTTATTGTATGCCAGGGGGCACAGGTGTCAAAGACAATTAAGAAACTGGCAGAGGAGAGAAGCATCGTTGTGATCACAACTCCACATGATACCTTCACAGTGGCAAGGCTGATCAACCAGAGTATTCCTGTAAAATATTTTATGAGCACAGAAAATCTGACATCGTTTAACACATTAGATTATGTGGAGATGGTAAAAGAAGAGATGGCGAAAAAGAGATATCGGGATTTTCCTGTCATAGACAGAAAAGGAGATGTATATGGTCTGATTTCCAGACGTCGTCTGTTGGAGGCAAGTAAAAAGAGGGTCATTTTAGTTGACCACAACGAGAAGTCGCAGGCAGTAGACGGAATTGAAGAGGCAGAGATTTTGGAGATTATTGATCACCACAGATTGGGAAGCCTTGAGACTGTCGGACCGGTTTATTTTAGAAATCAGCCGGTGGGATGTACGGCGACTATCGTTTACCAGATGTATAAGGAAAACCAGATTAAGATCAATGAGACGATTGCTGGTCTGTTGTGTTCTGCAATTATTTCAGATACATTGATGTTCCGCTCACCGACCTGTACAGGAATCGACCGTATAGCGGCAGAAGAACTGGCAGAACTTGCGAAGATCAATATTGAGGAACTGGCACAGGATATGTTCCAGGCAGGAAGTAATCTGAAAGGAAAGACGGCAGAGGAAATCTGCTTTCAGGACTTTAAGAAATTTACAGTCGGCGATGTTACATTCGGAGTAGGACAGATTAATTCGATGAGCCGTGATGAATTACAGGAGATTAAATCAAAGCTTTTGCCGTATATAGAAAAGGCAAGACAGGCACAGCAGGTAGATATGGTATTTTTCATGCTGACTAATATTATTCAGGAATCAACAGAGTTGTTGTGCTGTGGAAACGGCGCAAGAGAGCAGGTGCTGGAGGCGTTTGATCTGTCTGATGATATAGAAGAGATTATGTTAAAAGGTGTTGTGTCTCGTAAAAAACAATTGATACCAGCTTTTGTAATCTCGCTGCAGCAGTAGGAGGGTACAGATGGGAAAACAGAGTTGGAAGCCGGGAAATATGATTTACCCGCTTCCGGCAGTCATGGTGAGTGCCGGAAATGCGGAAGGGCAGACGAATATCCTGACGATTGCCTGGACAGGAACAATCTGTACGAATCCGGCAATGCTATATATATCAGTGCGTCCGGAACGTTATTCGTATTCCATGATCAAAGAATCCGGAGAGTTTGTTGTCAATCTTACTACAGAGGAATTGGCAAAAGCGACGGATTACTGTGGCGTGCGTTCCGGCAGAGATGTGGATAAATGGAAAGAGATGCACTTGACGAGGGGAAAGGCAAAAGAACTTCAGTACGCGCCGATTATCGAGGAGTGTCCGGTAAATATAGAATGTAAGGTGGAAGAGATCAAAGAACTCGGAAGCCATCATATGTTTATCGCCAAAGTCATGGCGGTTCAGGTAAGCGAAGAGTATATGAATGAGACAGGAAAGTTCTGTCTGAATGAAACTGGACTTTTGGCATACTCACATGGAGAATATCTCGGGCTGGGAAAAACAATAGGAACTTTTGGCTACAGTGTAAAAAAGAAAAAGAAACGTAAAAAGTAAGAAGGAAAGTTTTAGAAGGGAAACTCCTTCTTCTTTTTTTGAAAATATATATGCTCTGTCAAACATATACATAGTGTTGAGGAAACAAAAGGAATCAGAAAAATGATGCGGTATAAAAAAGCAGCATTTGCATTTTCCATGCTATACGCAGTATGTCTGCTGGGAATAGCAGGGTATTGGAATAAGACAAAGCCTGTAGATGCGGCAGTGGAAGTGAGTGAGAAACCGAAAATTGCAATCACATTTGACGATGGACCGAGTGTCTATACAGAAGAGCTTTTGGACGGACTGAAAGACCGGGGGGTAAAGGCAACATTTTTTGTGATCGGAAAAAGCGCTGTCTCCTATCCGGATATTGTAAAACGAGAAAGTAATGAGGGACATCTGGTAGGAAATCATACCTATAATCATGTGGAAATCACGAAAATAGGGGACGAAAAGGCGAGAGAAGAAATTGAAAAGACCAATACTGTACTGAAAGAGATGCTCGGAAAGGAAATCGAATATGTACGTCCGCCGTTTGGGGCGTGGCAGAAAAAACTGGAGCAGGAGATGAATGTACTTCCTGTGATGTGGTCGATTGATCCGCTTGATTGGACAACCGAAAATGTAGATGAAATTGTGAATAAGGTAGTGACGGAGGCGAAAGAAAATGATATTATCTTATTGCATGACTGCTATCAAAGTTCGGTTCAGGCAGCGCTTCGTATTATCGATATCCTGCAAAAAGAAGGATTTGAATTTGTCACTGCCGACGAACTACTATTAGATTAGAAAAGAGGATTTTAGTTTATGATACATGAATATTCCAGAACAGAATTACTTGTCGAAAAAGAGGGCTTACAAAGACTGAAAGATGCAACTGTTATGGTGCTTGGAGTGGGCGGAGTCGGATCACACTGCATTGAGGCGCTGGCGAGAAGCGGAGTTGGGAGACTGATCTTAGTGGACAATGATAAAGTGACACTGACCAACATTAACCGCCAGTCTATCGCGTATCACAGTACAATAGGGCAGTATAAGACAAAATTGATGAAAGATCGTATATGGGACATTTCATCTGAAATTGAGGTCATCACACATGAAAAATTTATACTGCCGGAAAATCTGCATGAAATTTTTGATCGAAAAGTGGATTACATTATAGATGCGATTGACACAGTTACCGCAAAACTGGCGCTTGTGGAATATGCAAAGCAGCAGGATATCCCGATCATCAGCTGTATGGGAACAGGAAATAAACTGCATCCGGAGCTGTTTGAGATTACTGATATTTCAAAGACATCAGTATGCCCTCTGTGCAAGGTGATGCGAAAAGAGCTCAAAGAAAGAGGAATCAAACATTTGAAGGTGTTGTACTCGAAAGAAAAACCGGTGGATACATCTGGAAAATCAACCGGAGAAAATATGGGCAAACGGCGGGCACTGCCGGGAAGTATTTCATTTGTGCCGCCGGTTGCGGGACTTCTGATTGCGGGAGAAGTGATTCGGACGCTTGTGGGAGTAGAATAGAGGAGTTGAGAAAATGGATTTATTTGATTATATGCGTGAAAATGCAGCGCAAAAAGAGTCTCCGCTTGCTTCGAGAATGCGCCCGACAACGCTGGAGGAAGTGGTTGGACAGCAGCATATCATCGGGCAGGATAAGCTTTTATATCGGGCGATCAAAGCGGACAAGCTGAGTTCGATTATTTTCTATGGACCTCCTGGAACAGGAAAGACGACACTCGCAAAGGTTATCGCGAACACAACGAGTGCACAATTTACACAGATCAATGCGACGGTTGCAGGGAAAAAAGATATGGAGGAGGTTGTCCGTAAGGCGAAAGACAATCTTGGCATGTATGGACAGAAGACCATTCTGTTTGTCGATGAGATCCATCGGTTTAACAAAGGACAGCAGGACTATCTATTGCCGTTTGTAGAAGATGGAACGCTTATTTTAATCGGTGCGACGACAGAGAATCCGTATTTTGAAGTGAATAGTGCGCTGATTTCCAGATCCAGCGTCTTTGAATTGAGTGCGCTGACGAAGGAAGATATCAAAGTACTTTTAAAAAGAGCTGTATATGACGAAATAAAAGGCATGGGAAGTTACAGAGCTGATATCGATGACGATGCGTTGGAGTTTTTGGCTGACATTGCAGGGGGAGATGCAAGAAATGCGTTGAATGCAATAGAGCTTGGCATTTTGACGACAGAGAGAAGCAAAGAAGATGGAAAGATTCATATTACGTTAGACGTGGCTCAGGAATGTATTCAGAAGAGAGTTGTTCGATATGATAAGACCGGAGATAACCACTACGATACTATTTCTGCTTTTATCAAAAGTCTGCGTGGGTCTGATCCGGATGCGGCGGTATACTATCTTGCAAAAATGCTCTATGCGGGGGAAGATATCAAATTCATTGCCAGACGGATTATGATTTCTGCGTCGGAGGATGTGGGAAATGCAGATCCGAATGCATTGACGGTAGCAGTTTCGGCGGCACAGGCAGTAGAGAGGCTTGGTATGCCGGAAGCGCGTATTGTACTTGCGCAGGCAGTCACCTACATCGCATCGGCACCAAAGAGCAATGCGGCATATCTTGCGGTGGATGCCGCGCTTGAAAATGTGAGAAATTATAAGACAACTGTTCCGGCTCATCTTCAGGATTCGCATTACAAAGGAGCCGCAAAATTGGGACACGGGATAGGATATAAATATGCACATGATTATCCGGAGCACTATGTGGAGCAGCAGTATCTGCCGGATGAGATTAAAGATGCGAAGTTCTATTTCCCGACAGAGATTGGATATGAAAAGAATATGAAAGAACGTTTGGACAGACTTAAGAGCCGCAGACAGGATTCATAAAAACAGGAACAGGAGGTTTTTAAAGCCTTCTGTTCCTGTTTTGTTATTTGATATCTCGTTTTCGGAAAGAAATCAGTCCAATCGCTGTGGCAACGATAAAAAATCCGAAAGCTACGCAGATACTTCTTGCGGCCAGTTTTCCGGTAATATCGGAAGTGGCAATCTGTGTCATGTTTGTGTCAATCAGATAATTCGAGAGCGTGATAGACGTATCGAAAATCTTGTTAATGATCATCTCTCCGAACATGACGATGAGAGAGATAAATTCCAAAAAGAAGATATTGGCGGCAATTGCACCTCCACTTTGACGGATCAACATGCTGAACATGACAAACACGGCAGTGAATGCGCTTACCAAAAGAAATTCAATCCCAATACCTTTGCAAGCGTTAGCGACAAACGAACTGTCAACTTTGCCAAAGCCCCAGAGAGCTGTGCCAAGACCTGTAGCTACAACGGCGTAAAGGAGAGTCATGACGATTGCGGCGATGACAGAAACGATTATCTTGGAAAGATAAATCTGGGTGCGGGTATGATTTTTGGAAGCAAGATTTTTGATCGTTCCGTGTGAAAATTCTCCACCGACAAACAGTGACACAAAGATGGAGATCAAAATGGTTGTTGTTCCGGCAAACTGCATGAGGAGCATGCTGGAAGCATTTAGATCCGCAGAGCTCATCGGGATACCGTCGGTAGATATATTCAATCCGCTTTCTTCCAGTGCTGCCTCTTCCTGAGCTGCCTGCTGCGGTACTTTATCCATCAGTTTTACAGAAAAATCCATGATCAATACACTGAATACAGCGAGTGCGACAGCGAGAATCATGCATACCCAGAAAGATTTCGCTTTTCTTAATTTGTAAAAATCACTTCTTATCAAACTCTTCATAATTATTTTCCTCCAATCACTTTTAAGAAATATTCTTCCAGTCCAAATTCCTGACCATTTTCAGAAATACAACGTTTCCATAGTTCTTCTTCTGTAAATTCCTCGATAAGAGAGCCATTATGTATAATGCCATAGCGGGTGGCAAATTTGGATAGCTCGCTTAAGATATGGCTGGAAATCAATACCGTAATATGCTTTTTCTGATTTAGATGTAAGATTAGATCACGAATCTCTTTGATCCCTTCTGGATCCAGCCCGTTGGTCGGCTCATCCAGAATTAGAAATTCCGGATCTCCGATCAGTGCAATTGCAATGGCAAGTCTCTGGCGCATGCCAAGAGAAAAATTCTTTGCCTTTTTCTTTCCGGTATTGGAAAGTCCTACAAGTTCCAGCGTCTCGTCGACTACACGCAGATCTTTTACATTTGCGATGCGGCACTGTGTGATGAGATTTTCACGGGCAGTCATATTTGGAAAGAGTGCCGGAGACTCAATTACCGTGCCGATCTTTGCCCGTTCTTTTACAAGGTCACTGCTTCCAAATAATTCAATGGAACCGGAAGATGGAGTGGCAAGTCCGGCGATCATACGGATCAAAGTTGTTTTTCCGGCGCCGTTTTTCCCGATAAAGCCGTAAATGTCTCCTTGCTGAATGGTCATAGACAATTCTTTTACAACCTGCTTGCTACTATATGTTTTCGTTAATTGTGATGTTTTCAATACAGCATTCATAAGAATCCTCCTCTTGTATCAATGTATTATTGAGTTAATACAATAATATTCTTAAAAGTTTTATTTGTCAAGAGAAAAATAAAAAAAGAATGTGCATGGGCACATTCTTAATGTGTAATATTTTATAAAAGATGCTGCATAATGAGCGCATAGACTTCCTGATGATTTTTATTCCAGTTATTAGTGACAGCAATCGCTTCTTCTTCAGTTGGGACAGTGAGAGTCAAATCAATGAGAGGTGAAGCGTTTTCAATAATCTGGCATCTTACAGAAAATTCATGGCTCATATTTTTGTAATAGTCTGCCTTGACAGATACTTCATCTTTGAGTTCATACCGTTTTTCTTCGATAAAGGCATCGACATCTTCACGGATGGCGGAAGAGATGTTTGTCTTGAAATATTGTATGGTCTCAAGTCCCTCCTCTGTGAGATGATAAAGTGTGCGATTGTGAACAAATTCTTCGCGGATCAGATTGGATTCTACCATCTCGGAGAGTGCCTGCTGTAAGGTGAAGTAGGTAGTGTAACCCTTATCGAGAATAAATTCCGAAATTTGTCCGTTGGTAAGCGGAAAATCCAATTTTTCCAACATATATAAAACAATCAATTTATAAAGTGTAAATGGTTCTGACATAACTGCTCCTTTCTAAGCATGAGAAAGATAATCTTTCCCCTGCCAAATATCAGTATCCTTAAAATATTTTTGAATACTGTTCAGCACAAGACGCTTGTTCGCAGTCCATTTGGGCGCGATCAGTAAATTCTTTGGACCGTCTCCTGTGAGCCGGTGGACTACAATATCCGGACGAAGGTGGGAGATCAGAACCCCAAGTAATTCCAGATATTCCTCCAAAGAAGGAAGCCAAAATGGAGACTGTTCATAGTACTTGGCAAGGTCTGTATGTTTTAAAATGTGCAACAGTTGTAATTTTATGCCTTGAATCGGAAGCCTGTTGAGATAAGAAATCGTATCAAGCATCATCTGTTTAGTCTCATTGGGGAGACACAAGATGGTATGAACGATGACCGGAATTCCGATATGATGCAACTGAGTGACTGCCCGCTCAAACATAGAAAGAGGATATCCTCGTCGGATAAACTCGACGCTTTTTTCGTGTATTGTCTGTAGTCCAAGCTCAATCCAGACCGGTTTGATCTGATTCAGACAATTCAGCAAATCTAAAATATCGTCCGACAGGCAGTCCGGTCTTGTTGCAATGGACAGGACTTTTACATCCGGTTCCTGAATTGCCTCCATAAAAATCTGTTCCAAGTAGGAGACGGGGGCATAGGTATTCGTATATGCCTGAAAATAGGCAATATAGGAAGAGTCGGTGTGTTTGCGCTGGACAAGGCTTTTTCCGTCTGAAATTTGTTCTTTAATAGAGACGTTCCGATCACCGGCAAAGTCTCCGGAACCTCCGGCGCTGCAAAAAATACAGCCGGTGTTTCCGAGTGTTCCATCCCGATTCGGGCAAGTCATACCTCCGTCCAGTGCAATTTTATAAAGCTTTTCCTGAAAGGTCTGTTTGACATAATAGTCAAGCGAATAATATCGCTTGTCACCCCAGCGCTCCATTAGATCAAAGCCTTTACTGCAGCGCTTACTGCATCTGCAACGCGTGGATCAAACGCTTCCGGAAGAATATTGGTATCGCTTAAATCTTCCTCAGCTACAAGTCCGGCGATGGCATGAGCAGCCGCAAGTTTCATCTCTTCTGTAATCTGTGTGGCGCGTCCTTCCAAAGCGCCGCGGAAGATTCCAGGAAAAGCAACGACATTGTTTACCTGATTTGGAAAATCAGAGCGTCCTGTTCCGACAACCTTTGCACCAGCCTTTTTTGCAAGGTCAGGCATGATCTCAGGGACAGGATTTGCCATGGCAAAAAGGATGGCATCCTTATTCATGGAAGTAACCATATCTTCCGTCACGATGTTTGGCGCGGAGACACCGATGAAAATATCTGCGCCACAGAGAGCATCGGCAAGTGTTCCTTCTTTTTCTTCCAAATTGGTCACTTCGGTCATGTATTTCTGCATGTAGTTTAAATTCGGTGAATTTTTGGAAAGAATTCCATTGATATCACACATAGTAATGTGAGAAAAGCCATAAGTCAAAAGTAGTTTTGTGATGGCAATTCCAGCGGAACCGGCACCGTTTACGACTACTTTGCATGAGTCTTTTTGCTTTCCTGTCACTTTTAATGCGTTGATGATTCCGGCTAGCACTACAATGGCAGTTCCGTGCTGATCGTCATGAAATACCGGAATATCCAACAACTCTTTTAACCGTTCTTCAATTTCAAAACAACGTGGAGCAGAAATATCTTCCAAATTGATTCCTCCAAATGCCGGGGCAATATTTACGATAGTTTTGATGATCTCTTCTGTATCCTGTGTGTCAAGACAGATTGGAACTGCATTGACCTGACCGAACTCTTTGAAAAGAACTGCTTTTCCTTCCATGACAGGAAGCGCTGCATATGACCCGATATTTCCGAGACCGAGAACTGCACTTCCGTCAGAGATAACGGCTACAGTATTAGCTTTCATAGTATATTTATAGACTGCCTCTTGTTCTTTTGCGATGACTTTACATGGCTCGGCAACGCCAGGTGTATATGCGATTGCAAGGTCTTCTCTGGAGTTTACATGCGCCTTGGCGGTTGTCTCTAGTTTACCGTTCCACTGTTCGTGCATCTGTAAGGCTTTTTCGTTTGTTGTCATTTTTCCACACCCTTTTATTACATTTTAGTTTTTGTTTCGTATATTATCATACCATTGTGCGGAACTCAAATCAACTGAGATGAAAAAAATACTTTATCTTCTAAGAAAAGTAGTGTATAATAGGAATCAGAAAATTCAATGTAGTCAATTCAGACAGTGAAATCCCACAGTATGGTATTTGAATAGAGAAAGGATGTAAGTATGAGAGAAAAGTATGAATCTCTGTCACTAGCAGCATTAAGAGATATTGCGAAAGCAAGAAAATTAAAAGGTGTCAGCACTATGAAGAAATCAGAGCTGATAGAACTGATGCTGGAACAGGACGAAAAAGATAAAGCAAAAGAAGTAAAAGAGGAGATTAAGAATGAAAAAGCCGGTGTGGCAGATATTGAGCAGCTTGACAGCGGCATGGTGGCACACGGAATTATAGAGGTACTCCCAGATGGATATGGATTTATTCGAAGCGATAATTATCTTCCGGGAGAGAATGATGTGTATGTTTCCCCGTCTCAAATCCGCAGATTTGGCTTGAAGACTGGAGACATTATCTCCGGAAATACAAGGATTAAGACACAGGCAGAAAAATTCAGCGCCCTTTTGTATCTTACAAAGATTAATGGAGTTTCTCCGAGCGAGGCGACAAAAAGAGCGAATTTTGAAGATATGACACCGATTTTCCCGAATGAAAGACTGCGTCTTGAGAACGGACAGAGCAGTACGGCGATGAGGATTGTAGACCTGTTGTCGCCAATAGGAAAAGGACAACGTGGTATGATCGTGTCGCCGCCGAAAGCGGGTAAGACAACGCTGTTAAAGCAGGTGGCACAGTCTGTTTTGAAAAATAATCCGGAGATGCATTTGCTGATTCTTCTGATTGACGAGCGTCCGGAAGAAGTAACAGACATAAAAGAAGCAATCACAGGAGAGAATGTAGAAGTGATTTATTCTACATTTGATGAGCTGCCGGAACATCACAGACGTGTATCAGAGATGGTGATCGAGCGTGCAAAACGTCTGGTAGAGCATAAAAAAGATGTCATGATTCTGTTAGACAGTATTACAAGACTTGCAAGGGCATATAACCTTACTGTTCCACCGAGTGGAAGAACATTGTCGGGAGGTCTTGATCCGGCTGCGCTTCATATGCCAAAACGAATCTTTGGTGCGGCGAGAAATATGAGAGAAGGCGGAAGCCTTACCATTCTTGCCACAGCGCTTGTAGATACCGGAAGTAAGATGGATGATGTCATCTATGAAGAATTTAAAGGAACCGGTAACATGGAACTTGTATTAGATCGTAAATTACAGGAAAAACGAGTATTCCCTGCGATTGATATTCCAAAATCAGGGACAAGACGTGAGGATCTTCTGCTGTCTCCACAAGAGCAGGAGGCGGTTTATACAATGCGAAAAGCGTTGAATGGAATGAAGCCGGATGAGGCAGTGGACAACATTTTGAACATGTTTGCACGTACAAAGAACAACGAAGAATTTGTTCAAATGGTAAAAAAGACGAAGTTTTTATAAAAAATTTATAGAAAAACTTGCAAAGAACTGGCATCTGTGGTACAATGACAAAGCTGTTTAGAAAGTAGAAATCATCGTGGGCATCGTTTGAGATGTACTTGACAGACGATGGCCTACGCACAAATAAAATTATTAAAGAGGTGAAAATCATGAGAGAAGGAATACATCCAGAATACCATCAAGCAACAGTAACATGTAACTGTGGGAACACATTTGTAACAGGATCTACAAAAGAAGATATCCACGTAGAAATTTGTTCAAAATGTCATCCATTCTACACAGGACAACAAAAAGCTGCTCAGGCTCGTGGTCGTGTTGATAAGTTTAACAAAAAATACGGAATTCAGGAATAAGAGAATCCAAATGAACGGGTTGAGGTCAATGCATCTCAACCCTTTTGTTTCTTTATGGAAAGGCAGGAACTATGAAATCATCAAACATAGGCGGTCAGGCTGTACTCGAAGGAATTATGATGAAAAACGGCAAGGACTATGCGGTTGCAGTGCGAAAGCCTGACAAAGAGATTGAAGTCAAAAAAGACGAATATAGGAGTTTTATAAAGTGGGAAAAGCTCACTAAGATTCCGTTTATCAGAGGAATTTTTAATTTTATAGATTCCATGGTATTAGGTATGAAGACGCTTACTTATTCAGCCAGCTTTTATGAAGAGGAGGAGACGTCACGTGTCTTGACGGAGGAAGAAGCAAAGAAACAGGAGAAAAAGGAAAATGTGCTTATGGGAATTACCGTGGCAGTTTCGATTGTGCTGGCGATGGGAATTTTTATGGTGCTGCCATATTTTATTTCCGGTTTGTTTGACAAAGTTATTTCTTCCAGATTTATAAAGTCTGTCATAGAAGGTTTGATCAGAATTGCTATTTTTATCGGCTATATCTTGCTCATTTCTCGGATGAAGGATATACAGAGGGTTTTTATGTACCACGGTGCAGAGCATAAATGTATCAATTGCATTGAGCACGGATTAGAGTTGAATGTGGAGAATGTAAGAAAAAGTTCGAAGCAGCACAAACGTTGTGGAACAAGCTTTCTGTTTTTTGTGTTGTTTGTCAGCATCATTGTATGTTTTTTTATTACCGTAGAATCTCCGGTGCTAAGAGTTGTGCTCCGTATTGCGCTGATTCCGCTGATTGCAGGAATTTCTTATGAGATGATTCGTTTGGCGGGAAACAGCGACAATCTAGTCGTAGAGCTTTTGAGTAAACCGGGACTGGCGCTTCAGAATCTGACGACAAAAGAGCCGGAAGACGATATGATTGAAGTGGCGATCAAGGCAGTGGAGGAAGTGTTTGACTGGAAAGAATATCTGAGAGAAAATTTTGGAGCGGATGTAAGATGACATTGAAAGAAGCGTATGAATATGGCCGGGAGCGATTAAACGCAGCTGGGATTGAAGAGTGTTCTGTTGATGCATGGTATCTGCTTGAGTTTGTCACAGGGCTTGACAGAACAGCATATTTTTTGAAGTCGGATGAGAAGATCACGGATGAGCAGTGCTCTTTATATAAAGCCTATCTGGAGCAGAGGGCGCAGCATATTCCACTTCAGCATATCACAGGTGTTCAGGAATTTATGGGATTGGAATTTGCGGTCAATGAACATGTCCTTGTTCCGAGGCAGGATACGGAGACGTTGGTGGAATGTGTGCTGTCTTATGTTCAGCCACAGATGAAAGTGCTGGATATGTGTACCGGTTCCGGCTGTATACTGATCAGTCTGATGAAGTTAGGAAAGATCGCACAGGCAGTGGGAGCAGATATTTCAGACGAAGCTCTGAAGACAGCAAAAAAAAATGCCGAGAAACATCAGGTGGAACCACTGTTGATAAAAAGCGATTTATTTGAAAATGTTGCGGATAAGTATGATGTGATTGTGTCAAATCCACCATATATCAGAACAGCGGTGATTGAAGAATTAAAAGAAGAGGTGAGATGCCACGATCCGATTCTTGCTCTTGACGGAAAAGAGGATGGACTTTATTTTTATAGAAAATTGATAGAACAAAGTCCGATGTATCTGAAAAAAGGTGGAATGTTGTATTTTGAGATTGGACATGATCAGGGGCAGGATGTAAAATGTCTGATGGAAAAAGCCGGATTTGAGGATGTGATGGTGAAAAAGGACCTCGCAGGACTTGACCGGGTTGTCTTTGGCGTGTACAATATTGCAGAAGGTGAACACATAGAAAAAGGTATATAGTATAGAAGAAAATGTTGCCCGCCATGCGGGCGGATAAGAATATGGAGGAATGGACATGTTTGATAAATTAGATGATTTGCTTATTCGTTTTGAAGAGCTTATGAGTGAGCTGCAGGAACCGGATGTGGCAAACGATCAGAATCGTTTCAGAAAATTGATGAAAGAGCAGTCAGATCTTGCTCCGATTGTAGAAGCATACAATGAATATAAGAGTGCGAAACAGGCAATCACAGACAGTGAAGAGATGCTGGAGATGGAGTCTGACGAAGAGATGCGCGAACTTGCAAAAGAGGAGCTTTCTTCTTCTAAAAAGCGTGTGGAAGAGCTGGAGCATGAATTGAAGATTTTACTTCTTCCAAAAGACCCGAACGATGATAAGAACATTATGGTCGAGATCCGCGCGGGTGCAGGTGGAGATGAATCCGCATTGTTTGCGGCAGAAGTGTACCGTATGTATGTGCATTATGCGGAGAGCAAGCATTGGAAGACCGAGATGATTTCATTTAGTGAAAATGGGATCGGAGGATTCAAAGAAGTTGTATTTATGGTAAGTGGTCAAGGTGTATATTCACGAATGAAATATGAAAGTGGTGTACATCGTGTGCAGCGTGTTCCGGAGACAGAATCCGGCGGACGTATCCACACTTCTACAATCACTGTGGCAGTCATGCCGGAGGCGGAAGAAGTGGATGTTGTCATTGATGAAAAAGATATCCGTATCGATGTTATGCGTGCGTCCGGAAATGGTGGACAGTGTGTCAATACAACTGACTCAGCGGTTCGTCTGACTCACTACCCGACAGGAATTGTAATTTACAGCCAGACAGAAAAATCACAGTTACAGAACAAGGAAAAAGCGTTCCGTTTACTTCGTTCAAAGCTGTATGAGTTAGAGTTGGAAAAACAGCAGTCAGCAGAGGCGGAAGCAAGAAGAAGCCAGATTGGTACAGGAGATCGTTCTGAAAAGATCAGAACATACAACTTCCCACAGGGACGTGTGACAGAACACCGTATCAAATTGACGTTGTATAAGATTGATAATATTATGAATGGAGATCTGGACGAGATCATAGATAGCCTGATTGCGGCAGACCAGGCAGCGAAACTGGCGAATATGAATGAATAGATTATAAAAAGAAATAGAAATTGGCTTAAGAATGTAAGAAGAGCTGATTTCTATTTTTTTGATTGATATTTTTGTTCTGCCTCGTAGAATTCATTTATATCGAGCAGGATTGCACTTTTTTTCTTCCTATAGTATGATATTTGAGAAGAAGGAGGAGAAACATCTGATGAGAGAAAAATTAAAAAAATTATTTTCATATTATAAACCGTATCGGGTTTTGTTTTACAGTGATATGTTTTTTGCAATTTTGGGAGCAGTTATCACGTTAGTGATTCCGCTGATCGTGCGCTATATCACGAATGAGGTGGTTTATTTTAATCACCATAAAGCGATGCAGACAATTCTCGTATTAGGTGCGGTGATGATCGGACTCGTTATCGTCGAGTTTGGCTGCAATTATTTTATTGCATATTATGGGCATATTATGGGGGCTTATATGGAAGCAGATATGCGCAGTGACATCTTTGGGCATTATCAGAAACTGACATTTGCTTTTTATGACAATCAGAAGGTTGGGGCATTATTGTCGCGTATTACGAGTGATTTGTTTGATATTACGGAGCTTTTGCATCATGGGCCGGAGGACGTGGTCATCTCGATCATAAAACTGGTCGGTGCATTTGTGATTTTGATCAATATCAATGCACCGCTTACGATTGTTGCGTTTGTGTTCGTGCCGGTGATGGCTCTGTTTGCATGGTACTATAATCGAAAGATGAAGCGTGCATTTAAGCGCAACCGCGAGAAAATCGCGGATATCAACAGCCAGATTGAGGACAGTCTTTCAGGTATCCGTGTGGTAAAGTCGTTTGCAAACGAAGAGATTGAGATGAAGAAATTCAATCAGGGAAATAAGAATTTTGTGAATGCCAAAAAAGTAAGCTACCGGTATATGGCAGGATATAATTCCGGATTAAGTGCATTGACAACGCTTGTGACTGTTGCAGTACTTTTGGCTGGGGTAAGCTTTTTGACATCGGGTGCGATCATCGTGACAGATTTGGTTACATTTTTGCTGTATATCAATAATTTCGTAGAACCTGTAAAAAAACTGATGAACTTTACAGAGATGTTCCAAAATGGATATTCTGGATTTGAGCGATTTCAGGAAATTATGGCAATTGCACCGGATATCAAAGATGAAAAGGATGCGATAGCTGTAGATCATCTAAAGGGAGATATTACATTTGAAAACGTTTCTTTCTACTATGAAGAAAGTGCAGAGAAAGTATTAAATAATATTCAGTTAAAAGTAGATGCGGGAGATTATATGGCATTAGTGGGACCGTCAGGAGTCGGTAAGACAACGCTTTGCAGTTTGATACCGAGATTTTATGATGTGTCTGAGGGAAGCATTCAGATTGATGGAATGGATATCAGGCATATAAAATTGGCGGATTTGCGAAACAATATCGGAATTGTACAGCAGGATGTGTATCTGTTTGCAGGAACGATCATGGACAATATCCGCTATGGCAATCCAAATGCGACAGACGAGGAAGTCATTCGCGCGGCAAAGCGGGCAAATGCGCATGAATTTATCATGAGTTTTCCGGAAGGATATGATACCGATATCGGACAGCGCGGAGTGAAATTGTCAGGAGGGCAGAAACAGAGACTTTCGATTGCCCGTGTGTTCTTGAAGAATCCACCGATTCTTATTTTTGATGAGGCGACATCGGCGCTTGACAATGAGAGTGAACAGGTAGTACAAAAGTCGTTAGAAGAACTTGCAAAAGACCGGACGACGTTTGTGATTGCACACCGTCTGTCAACAATTCGCAATGCAAAGCGGATTCTTGTTCTGACAGAAAATGGAATTGAAGAAGAAGGAACACATGAAGAATTGATGTCAAAAAAAGGTGTATATGAATCACTTTATCAAATGCAGTTCCGCTCTTAGTCTATAAAAGAAATGTAAATTTTTTCAAGTCCGACTAAAAAAGTGGGAAAAATATGGTATACTTTTAAAGTATGAAAAAATAGCAAAGGAGAAGGGTAATTTTATGGAAGAAATTCAGTTTAAACGACCGGAAATAGAAGACCGCGAACTTATAGAGTCCTATTTTCGGAAATATCCGAGCCGCAGCTGTGAGAGAACATTTGTCAATGTATTTTTATGGTCCAGACACTATAAAGTGACATTTGCAGAGATAGAACATACGATTGTATTCAAATCAGAGGATCACGGTCTGGCGTTTGCCTATCCGGTAGGAGCCGCGGAGGATGTGAAACGGGTGCTTGAATTTTTGATGGAATATAGTGCAAAAAAAGAGGCGCCATTTGTGTTATATAATGTAACAGAGGATAACTTCAGACAACTGGAGGAGTGGTATCCGGGACAGTATCAGATTGAGTACAACAGAGATATTGCTGATTATGTGTATGAATCGGAAAAACTTGCGACATTGTCCGGCAAAAAACTTCATGCGAAACGAAATCATATCAACAAATTTAAGGCGTCATTTGATGACTGGTGTTATGAGCCGATCACAAAGGAGAATGTAGAAGAATGTTTCCAGATGGCGTTGAAGTGGAGAAATGAAAGCGGATGTGAGGAAGATGTGGAAAAGAATGCAGAGATGTGCGTGACACTCAATTCGCTGCGTTTGTTTGAAGAACTGGAATTGAAAGGAGGACTTCTTCGGGTAAATGGAGAGATTGTGGCATTTACCATGGGAGAGCCGATCAGTGAAGATACATTTGTGGTTCATATTGAGAAGGCATTTGCGGATGTGCAGGGAGCGTATCCAATGATCAATCAGCAATTTGTAGAGCATGAATGTATGAATTACAAATATGTCAACCGCGAGGAAGATACAGGAGCTGAGGGACTTCGCAAGGCGAAATTGTCTTACCGCCCGGTATTCCTTGTAGAAAAAGGCGTTGTTACAAAAAAATCAGAATCATAAAGGAGAACGATACGATGATAGCAGAAAAGATGAAAAATATGGTGGCAAACAGCTCCGCAATCCGTGCGATGTTCGAGGAGGGGAATCGTCTGGCACAGATTTATGGAGCGGAGAATGTGTTTGATTTTAGTCTTGGGAACCCGAATGTCCCGGCTCCGGAGGCTGTAAAGCAGGCAATGATTGACATTTTGAATGAAGAAGATCCGGTGGCGCTTCACGGCTATACGAACAGCAATGCAGGCTATGCAGATGTGAGACAGGCAGTGGCAGATTCATTAAATGAGCGGTTTGAGACAGCGTTTTCCGGAAATAACATTGTCATGACAGTCGGAGCGGCAGGTGGACTTAATGTAGCGTTGAAGATTTTGCTGAATCCAGGAGACGAAGTGATCGCGTTTGCGCCATATTTTGGAGAATACAGAAGTTACACAGCAAATTTTGATGGTGTGCTTGTTGAGGTTTCTCCTAATACAGAAAATTTCCAGCCGAAACTTGATGAGTTTGAGCAGAAGATTACGGCAAAGACGAAGGCGGTTATCGTAAATACACCGAATAATCCGACCGGAGTTGTGTATTCAGAGGAGACGATTCAAAAGCTGGCTGCTATCATGGAAGAAAAACAAAAAGAATTTGGAACAGATATCTATCTGATTTCCGATGAACCGTATCGTGAACTGGCATATGATGGTGTGGAGGTACCATATCTGACAAAATACTATAACAATACAATTGTCGGTTATTCTTATAGCAAATCGCTTTCGCTGCCGGGCGAACGAATTGGGTATCTTGTGATTCCGGATGAAGCGGCAGACAGTGAAGACTTGATTTCAGCGGCGAGTGTGGCGACACGGATTTTAGGGTTTGTAAACGCACCGACTTTGCAGCAGAAGGTTGTAAAAAGATGTTTGAATGAAAAGACAGATATTTCTTACTACGACAGAAACAGAGAGACACTTTACAACGGTTTGTCAGAGCTTGGATTTGAATGCATTAAGCCGGAAGGAGCTTTTTATCTGTTTGTGAAATCACCGGTGGCAGATGAGAAGGCGTTCTGTCAGGCGGCGAAAAAATATAATATACTGATCGTTCCGGGAAGTTCTTTTGCATGCCCTGGATATGTGCGTATCGCATATTGCGTATCGCATGAGACCATTGTAAATTCACTGCCGAAATTTAAAGAACTTGCAAAAGAGTACTTCTAAAGGAAGGATAAAAAGATGAGAGTATTTGAAAACAATATCAGAAAAGTAGAGCCGTATGTTCCGGGAGAACAGCCACAGGGAAATGTGATCAAATTGAATACAAATGAAAATCCGTATCCGCCGGCGCCGGGAGTGCGCACGGCGCTTCAGAATATGGATACAGACCTGATGCGCCGTTATCCGGATCCAACGGCAGGAGAACTCGTACATACATTGGCGGAATATTATGGTGTGAAGGATGAACAGGTATTTGTGGGGGTTGGCTCGGATGATGTGCTGGCAATGTGTTTTCTCACATTTTTCAATTCCCAAAAACCAATTTTGTTTCCGGATATTACCTATTCTTTTTACAAAGTGTGGGCAGAACTTTACCGGATTCCATATGAGTGTCCACAGGTTGATTCACAGTTCCGTATTGTAAAAGAAGATTACTACAAAGAAAATGGCGGTGTTATTTTCCCGAATCCGAATGCTCCGACTTCAATCTATGAAGAGCTGGATTTTGTGGAGGATATTCTGCAGCACAATCAGGATGTGATCGTGATTGTGGATGAGGCGTATATTGATTTTGCAGGGAAATCGGCGATGGAGCTGATTGACCGATATGACAATCTGATTGTCGTGCAGACATTTTCGAAAGCTCGTTCTATGGCAGGGATGCGTATTGGTTATGCCATCAGCAATCCGACGCTGATCAAATATCTAAATGATGCGAAATATTCTTTCAATTCTTATACGATGAATCAGACGTCGCTGGTCTGTGGTGTGGAGGCAGTGAAAGACAGAATATACTTTGAAGAGCAGACAGCAAAGATCATAGAGACCAGAGAGTGGTCAAAAAAGGAACTTTCTGCGCTTGGATTTGTATTTCCGGATTCCAGATCTAACTTTATCTTTGCAAAGCATCCTGAATTCGACGCAAAAGAATTGTTTGAAGCCTTGAAAAAAGAGGACATCTATGTTAGATTTTTAGGAGGTTCCAGAATCAAAGATTATTTAAGGATTTCGATTGGAACAAGACAAGAGATGGAAGTGTTGATTTCGTTTCTGAAAACATACATAGAAGAGCGTAAGGAGATTAAAACATGTTAAAGCAAGTATTACAGGGAATGGTAGTGGGGATTGCTAACATTATTCCTGGTGTGAGCGGTGGGACGATGATGGTTGCCATGGGACTTTACGACCGTCTGATCCATGCCATTACACATCTGAAAAAAGAATTCAAGGAAAGTATGAAACTTTTAATCCCAATTTTTATCGGAGCTGGAATTGCGATTGTCGCATTGTCAAGATTGTTTGAGTTCCTGCTGGAGACATATCCGATTCCGACGAATTTTGCGTTTTGCGGTCTGATTGCAGGAAGTCTTCCGTTTATCTTTAAAAAAGTGAAGGGACATGCGGTGACAGTCGGAAAGGTCATTCCGTTTTTGGTGTTTTTTGGAATTGTAATCTTGATGGCTGTGATGGGAGAGACAAGTGGGAATGCAGCAGATGTAAGTTTCAATGTAATTAATGTAGTGAAGCTGTTTGGAGTCGGGGTCATTGCAGCAGCGACGATGGTAGTACCGGGAGTCAGTGGCTCCATGATGCTGATGCTGCTTGGATATTATGATACGATTTTGAAAGCAATTAATAATTTTATTGATGCACTTATGGCATTTGACATGAATGGACTTTTAACAGGTGTCGGTATTCTTGCGCCGTTTGGAATTGGTGTCGTAATAGGAATATTCCTGATTGCGAAAATCATTGAGTTTATTTTCTCGAAGGCAGAGATTCATGCATACTATGCGATCATCGGTCTGATTCTTGCATCTCCAATTGCAATTCTGTTAAAGACAGACTGGAGCGGTGTTTCTGTGATTACAATTGTGATAAGCGTAGTTACATTTGCGGCAGGATGGTTTGCGGCAAGCAAGCTTGGCGGTGAGTAAGATGAATATCCGAATGAGATTAGAGAGTCTGGCAGAGCCAGACTTTCGTGCGTTTATGGCAAAATTGACACCGAATGTTCCGAAAGAAAATATGCTTGGAGTGAGGATCCCAAACCTTCGAAAACTTGCAAAAGAGCTTGCAAAAACAGATTGGAGAACTTATTTGGAAGAGGCAAAAGATGACAGTTTTGAAGAGATTATGCTGCAGGGACTGGTAATCGGATATATAAAAGCAGAACTTTCAGAGATACTTATTCAAGTGGAACAGTTTCTCCCAAAGATTGATAATTGGGCGGTATGCGACAGTTTTTGTGCGGGACTGAAGCTGCCGAAACAATATCCGCAGGAGATGTGGGAATTTATCGTACCGTATCTGAAAGATGCAAGACCGTATTATATTCGGTTTGGTGTTGTCATGCTGCTCGATTATTATACTGACCGAGAGCATGTAAAAGAAGGCCTCGCTCTGCTTGACCAGATACGGAATGAAGACTATTATGTAAAAATGGCAGTCGCATGGGCAGTTTCTATTTATTATATTAAGCTTCCCGATGAGACGATGGCATATTTGAAGAAAAACAACCTGGATGATTTTACATACAATAAAGCGCTGCAAAAGATTACCGAATCTTTAAAGATATCAAAAGAGACGAAACAGATGATTCGCAGTATGAAAAGAAAGTAGGAAAGGGGGAAGGTGAGAAAATATGGAAAAAGAGACAGCGTATAAACATGAGCTTGTCGTACCAAATGAAGATCTGCCATTCAAATTGTTTGTGTTTGAGGGCAAAGAAGGAAATTATGTGAGGGACAGACACTGGCATCGTTCAATTGAAATTTTTGCCGTGTTTGAAGGGAGTCTTACATTTATTTTAGATGAGAAAAAAGTGCCGCTCAAAGCGGGAGAATTTATTATCGTGAACTCGAATGAGGTTCACTCTGTTTTTTCACCGAAACCGAATCTGACGATAGTACTGCAGATTCCAATGGCAACGTTTGAAAATTACTATTCTGAGGAACGATTTGTATTGTTTTCCCATGAACCTGGTGTGGACGACAGTCAGATGATGGAATTAATTCAGAATATGTATGAGAATTACGTCAAGAGAGCATGCGGATATGAGTTTCAAGTACAAAGTCAGTTCTACATGCTTATGTACCTCATGATCACACAGTATCGTATTAATGAAGTGAGTGAGGATATGGTGAAAAGTCACAGGAAGTTGAATCGGCTTTCTTCGATTACTTCCTACATCCGAGATAATTATCAAAAAGAATTATCGTTGGAGTATATTGCAGAGATATTTGGGTATTCGCCGACGTATTTATCAAAAATGTTTCAGAAGTATGCAAAGATCAATTATAAAGCGTATTTACAAAGTGTGCGTGTAGAGTATGCTTATCAGGAGCTTGTCAAAACGGACAAGACAATCAGTGAGATTGCGGCAAAACATGGATTTTCGAATCAAAAGGCATTTGCAAAAGAGTTTCAGAAGAAATATGGAATGCTGCCAAGTGAATATCGAAAGAATATACGATGATCAATCGAATATTACTATATGAGGAGAAGGGATATGAAGAGAACAAAGTTAGCATTTTTAGTACTGTCAGCGATGCTGATAGTGACAGGGTGCAAAGAAAAAGAACAGGATTTGCTTAACAAAGACGATCCGGTCACGATTGAGGTCTGGCATTATTATAATGGAGCACAGCAAGATGAATTCAACAGGCTGGTTAGAGAATTCAACAAGACAGTTGGGAAAGAAAAGGGGATTGTCGTTGAGGGATCCGGGCAGGGAACCATCAGTGAATTGGAAGCAAATGTATTAGATGCGATTCAGGGAAAAGCAGGGGCGGATCAGATGCCGAATATGTTTGCAGCCTATGGGGATACAGCGTATGAAGTCGATCAATTGGGATATGCGGTTGATCTGAAACCTTATTTCACAGAAGAGGAACTGAGCAAATATGTAGAGGGATATATTACAGAGGGAAATTTTTCGGGAGAAGACTCGCTAAAGATTTTTCCGGTGGCGAAGTCGGTAGAATTACTAATGTTAAATAAGACGGATTGGGAGAAATTTTCCTCTTCAGTCGGTGTGACAACAGAAGAATTGAGTACGATAGAGGGCATTACAGAAACTGCAAAAAAATATTACGAGTGGACAGACAGTTTGACTGAGGAACAAAACGATGGGAAAGCGTTCTTTGGAAGGGATGCATTTGCAAATTATATGCTGGCAGGATATCGACAATTGTCAACTGATATGTTTAGTAAAGAGAATAATAAAATTGTACTTCATTTTGAGGAAGATGTGGTGAGAAAACTGTGGGACAATTATTATGTACCCTATATTAGCGGATACTTTGATTCATCAGGAAAATTCCGAAGTGACGATATAAAAGTGGGAAATATTCTTGCATGTGTCTCTTCGTCTTCCAGTGTTACATATTTTCCTGATCGGGTGATATTAAATGACGAAGAAAGCTACCCGATTGAATTGGAAGTACTGGAATGTCCAAAATTTCAAGGCGGAAAAGACTATCAAATACAGCAGGGAGCCGGAATGCTGGTGTTAAAAAGTAGTGAAAAGGAACAGCGGGCATGCGCCGAGTTCTTAAAGTGGTTCACAAGCGATGAACAGAATATCGCATTTTCGACGGCCAGTGGTTATTTGCCAGTCACAAAATCTGCGAATAATCTTGATAAAGTGACAGAAGTGACGAAAGTGGAGCAATCGGTAAAAAAAGTTCTGCGTACCAGCTTTGAAATCATTGCAGACAATCAGATGTACACATCGATTCCGTTTAAAAATGGAACAACTGCCAGAGCGTTTTTGGAAAAGGGAATGCGAGATTTGGTAAAACAGGACAGAGAGATTGTGGAACAGAATCTGGAAAGTGGGATGACGCTTCAGGAAGCAGTCAGTCAATTTGACAATGACGATTATTTCCACAAATGGTATGAAGATACAAAAATTCAGTTGGAATTGCTGGTGCAGCAGTAAAGGAGGAATTATGTTTCGAAAGTTTAGAAAAAACAAGTCTATTTTCTCCTATTTGCTGCTAGGGATGTGTATGCTTATCTTGACTCAGACAGTAATTTTAGCAGAGAGTCTCCGAGTGGGCGGAATCTATGAAAAACTAAACCAGAATGCAAAAGATATTGTGGATCAAAAAGTAATTAACCGAAGTGCCTATCTGCAAAACGAAATGGTGAACAACTGGTCGGACCTGTCAAAACTAGCCGACAATATTAATAAGATTGCGGAAGAGCTGGACAGAGAGGGAAGTATTGAATTTGAAACACTGGACGAAAGTTCGGACTCTGCGGAACCACTTATTTTAAAAGCAGTAGACCAGCTGATTTCGACGATGCGCTCACAGCGTGTGACGGGAGCTTATATCGTTCTGAATAACCATAATTTAGATGATGGGATTGAAGATAAACCGGGAGTATACTTAAGAGATTTCGATCCGATGTCTAAGAGTTCAAGTGAAAATGGCGATATATTAATCGAGCGTGCGCCTGCGGAAGTGGTGAAATCGCTAAATATTGCGACCGATTCTGCGTGGCGTCCTCGTTTTGAATTCCAAAAAGAAAATGTCACGTATTATGATTTTTTCTATACACCATATCAGCAGGCACTCAAAAGTAATGGAGAGTACCGTGCTGAGGAGATGGGATATTGGGGCGGAAAGTACAGATTGAATGGAACTAAATACGATGCGATCACATACTCTCTTCCGCTGATCAATGCCAAAGGAGTTGTCTATGGAGTTGTGGGAATCGATATCACATTAGACTATTTAAGTAAGATTTTGCCAAGCACAGAGTTGTTAGATGATGAAAACAGCTGTTATATGATTGCGCTCAACCAAGATGGTGAGTTGTCGATGGAAGGATTTGCTGTGAGTGGAAGTGCATGTGAAAAGAACACCTCGAAAGTGAATCTCACTAAGTTGGATAATGACTATTATGTATGCAGTGAGGGCAGAAAATTATACACGTCAAGGCAGCGCCTCAATATTTATAATGATAATACGCCATATGGCAACCAGCAGTGGATGCTGGTGGGGATTGCGGATACAGAATCGCTGTTTGCGTTTACTGGCAAGATAAAATCTATTTTGCTTTTTGCAATTGTTCTGACAGTAGCAGTGGGAATTGTTGGAAGCCTTATCTTTAGCTATATCATTTCAAGACCGATTAAAAAGCTGACAGAAGAGGTTGACCGGGCAAATGTAAAAGATGAGATTCGATTCAAGAGGACAAATATTGCAGAAATTGACCGATTCGCGCGCACGATGGAAAAATTGAATCAAAATGTGAGAGATACTTCCTCTAAGTTTACAAATTTGCTTCAGATGGCAAGTGTAAAGCTAGCTGGGTTTGAATATAATGACGATACTCAGGAACTGTTTTTATCAGATAATTTTTTCGAGATTTTCCTCAATAATGAAATCAATGCCGCATCTCTGACACTAGAGCAGTTTAAAAAAGCATTTGATCCATATAAGCAATATATTGTGTCTTCCGACTATAGTCAGAAACAGTACTTGTTTCAGATTCCGGATAAAAATAATGTGGTGTATGTGAATCTTCGCTTGTTGGAGAAGGGAAACATTTATACCGGAATCATTGAAGATGTGACAAATACTGTGATTGAAAAACAGGTAATTGAATATGAACGTGACCACGATACATTGACAGGGCTTTTAAATCGCGGTGCATTCATTAGGATTATGAATGACTTGTTTGAAAACCATAGAGCTGAGCTGAAAACAGCAGCATTATTGATGCTCGATTTAGATAATTTGAAATATATAAATGACAATTACGGTCATGAAAACGGAGATAACTATATTGCAAAAGCAGCAGAGATATTTGTCCGCAACAGCCCTGAAAACACGGTTATTTCTCGTATTTCAGGGGATGAATTCTATATATTCTTCTATGGGTATGAGAATGAAGCGGTGATTACAGAGTTGATTGCACATTTAAAATCAGCAATTCGAAAGACAACAATTCCGATTGGAGAAAAATCTTTCCAGATGGAAGTGTCGGGAGGACTGGCGTGGTATCCAAAAGACAGTGAGTCATTCGAAAAACTGCAGCATTTTGCGGACTATGCAATGTATAAGATCAAGCATAGCAGTAAAGGGGATATGACAGATTTTGATCGGGATGAGTATCTGAGAGATTCGTTCAAAAGAGAAGTGAAAGATGAATTGAAGACGATTATCACAAATAAAACACTGCAGTTTTATTTCCAGCCAATCATAAGCAGTAAAGATGGATCCGTCTTTGCGTATGAGTCTTTGATGAGATCATTTATGCCATCACTAAAGTCTCCGCTGGACATTTTAAAAGTTGCCAAAGAAGAAAACTGTCTGAATGCGATAGAAGAACTTACGTGGGAACTTGCGCTTGATACGTTTGCGACCCACGTAAACAATAATTTGATTGATAAACATTCAAAAATATTTATCAACTCTATTGCCAATCAAATCTTAAGTGACAAAAAGGTGAAGGAGTTAGAGGAAAAATATGCTGAATATCTGGGAAATGTAGTGTTGGAAGTCACAGAGGGAGAATGTGTTGATGAAAATCATCAAAATCAAAAAGCAAAGCTTATGAAAAAATGGCATGCAGAGTTGGCTTTGGATGATTACGGAAGCGGATATAACAGCGAAAAAATGTTGTTATCTATCTCGCCGAAATTCATCAAAATTGATATGGATATTATCCGTAATATCGACAGTAATCCGGATAAATGCAAAATCGTGGAAAATATTGTGGGCTATGCGCACGAGCGTGAGATGAAAGTGATTGCCGAGGGAATCGAAACAATTGAAGAACTGAAACAAGTTGTCAGGTTAAGGGTAGATTATCTTCAGGGATATCTGTTTTCAAAACCACAATATTTGCCGCCAAAGATACGAGATAACATAGTAAAACTGATTCAGGTAGTGAATGAAGAAGTATAAAAAAACAGAGCAGATGACACTTTGATGAGTGTCGACTGCTCTGTTTTTGCCATAGAAAAGTCTCCATGTGGGAAAGAAGAACATTGGGACTTGACTAGAGCTCCTCTTCATGACGTTTTATCCAGTCCTTTAAAACCATATTAACATATTGACTGAAATTTCGGTCGTCCTCTTCTGCCAAGTCTCTGATTTTTTCAATCACAGTCTCATCTAGAGTGATACTTACTTTGTTTTTTAATGGTTTCATAACATTTCCTTTTTTATGATAATATATCATTATATGCAATTTTATGTTGAAATATGCTATAAAGTGGGATAAAATACTACCGTAACGAAGGCGTATAATTTTTTGGATTGATAACTTAATATTGCTTTATTAAAATTGAGAAAATGCATATAAATTTAAACATAGTGGGTACGATGCCTCATAGGCGGATATTTCCCAGTTAGCAGGATGGTATACGATCCTGCTCCTATGGAGGCGGCAGAACCTATTTTTGTTGAAAGGTTTGCTGTTTTTTTGTGTAAAAAGAAATAGTTGATGTGTTTTATAAGAATCTCTCAAAATCATCTTCGGTAGAAATAAGATACATTCCAATGACTTCGTTGCAGTTTTTATTGGATATTCTAGAAAGAAAGGAGGAAAATGATGAACAAATTTGGTTTGAAAACCAATAGGATGCATCGAATGATTGCGGCAGCTCTTTGCGTCGCAATGCTGATGGGAATGATTTTTCAAGTAACGTTGTTCTCGGCGCCGGAAGGGGAGAAAGAGGAGCCGGAGCAGGCAGTTACAAGAGTTGCTGATGAGAGTACGATAAACAGTTGGCAGGAGTATTTCGGAAGTGAGACGGATACGTCTAATGCCGGTAAGATATGGACGGATAAGACGGTTGTAGATGGAGATATCACATTGCAGTCAATTGAAGGCGATAACAATAGTACTACAATATCCAGAAAAGAAACGGATAATTTTTTGGTGGGATTGTCAGCACTTAGCTCAACGAAATCGGTTACACTAGAGGCGGCAATTCCGGTGGATGTTATGCTTGTATTGGATATTTCTGGAAGTATGGCGGAAGATGAGGATGACAAAAAAATTAGCATGCTGGTAAAGGCGGTAAATAGTACAATTCAGGAAATTTTAGATATGAATGAAAAAAACAGAGTAGGGGTTGTTCTGTATTCGGGTGCACTTAACTATGATGAAGATTCCAAAGTAGATACTGCAAGTTGTCCGTTGCCGTTAGACAGATATACAGCTAACGATGGAACATTTTTTTCAGTAATAAATTACCCGGGTAGTTCTAGGATTGAACTCGGAAAGAATGTAAAAAATTCTGCTGGAAACCCGATGTATAATGAAGAATTGTCTTATGTAGTGCAAGGGAACACTTATATTCAGAATGGTTTAATGGAAGCCTTTCAAAAATTAATTCCTGATTCGAATGGAAATAATAAAGGGAGAATTCCTGTTATCACACTTATGAGTGATGGTGCACCAACAGCGGCAAGTGTTCATTATGCGGAGCAAGGAGATTCTACGGTAGGATATGGCAGGGAGACAGATATTCGAATGGCGTTTCTTACACAGCTGACAGGGGCATGGGTAAAAAAAATGTTGTCGGAATCATATTCTAAGACCCCATTATTTTATACAGTAGGGTTGTTAGCACAGCTTACTGGTGACGATAACAAGTATGCCCGCATGGTTTTAAATCCTTCTTCGGAGAATACAGAAGTTGAATTAGACAGTTGGTGGAATACATTTTTAGAGGCAGCGGAGGGAGAGATAGTACATTTAGAAGCGTTTAGAAAATCAATAGATGTTCCAAAGGTGGATAATAAATTACAAAAAGCGGAATCAGGAGAATGTACAGACCGATATTATGTTGATGAGTTTTTTAATGCAAGCAGTGCGGACGACTTAATCACAAAGTTTGAAGAACTTGTAGAGAGGATAAAAATTCAATCAGCAGAATTGCCAACGGAAGAGGAAGAAGACAATTCCAATTATTCAGGATATCTTACATTTGAAGATACGCTTGGAGAGTATATGAATGTAGCTGATATGACAGGAGTAATGTATGGTGGAAAACTACATACAGGAAGCACATTTGCAGAAAAAATGAAAAAAGATGGAAATGCCACTGCAGAAGAAAAGACAGAATTCCTAAAATCGTTAATAGAGCGCTTAACTATCACTGAAGAAGAGGCAGAGAAACTTTTAAAAAATGCACAAGATACCGGGCAAATTTATTATGATGCATCGAGTGGGAATGCCAGTAATTATATTGCCTGGTATGCGAAAGAAGATGGAACATATTTGGCACCTTGTGCATATGAGGAAGTAAAACCTGAGAATGCTGCCTTTATAAATAAGTCTTATTTTTATTATGGAAGTTCGTCTGGAACAATATCTGATGAAAAGTTGATGTATCTCGGTGTAAGAGTTGAAAACAATCTTACAACACATGTACAGACAGTAAGATTTTTCGTTCCGTCATCTTTGATTCCGCTTGTGAAATATAACGTGTCGAGAAATGCATCAAATGGCGAGGATAGCCATACTGAGAAAACAATAGCGTATCCGGTACATCTTTTTTATGAGGTGGGTCTGAGAGATGGAATCAACGAATATGATTTGAGTGAAGTAGATTCTGGATATAGATATTTAGAGAAGGGTGATATAGCAAAGACAGGAACATTTTATTCAAATGCATGGGAAGATAAAGCAGAAGTTCCAGAGGCAAAGACTTCGGTTCACTTTACTGTATCGGAAAAGAATGAATATTATTACTATACAGAGAATACTCCGATTTATATTAAGAACGGTGAAAATGACTACAAACTCTACACTGGGGAAAAGCCAAATGCAAATGATGGAAATGAGTATTACTATCAAAAGATAGTCTATGAATTGGATGGAGGAATGCAGGAATTTACTCCGATGGATAAAGCATCATTCAATTTGGTGACGGCTACAGATGAAAATGCAGGATGGGCTATTCCGCAGGGAACTTTCCGACAAGAAACATTGGGTGAGAAAGACAAAGGCACTAATGGAAATGCAACAGGAACAACTGGATATGTTTACAAATCAATACTTGAAGAAAATTCCGATACATATGAAATAAGTGGTGAGGACAAGATTTCAGAAAATGGTTCGGTTGTTGTATTTCTTGGGAATAACGGGAAAACGGTTGTCAAACAAGGTAAAATTGCAGTTTCAAAGACTGTAGATGAATTTTTTGAAGGAGACAATGAAGAGACGGAATTTAATTTTCAAATTAATTTAGATCCATCAGAAGGGGAAAAAATACCTACTTCAATTATTGGAGAAAAAACGGCAGTCGGCGGTGAGAAAGCGACAGAGCAAATTGCTTGTGCAGTTGAAGATGGAATTCTTAAGTTTAATTTAAAATCAAAAGAAAATATAGAATTTTGGCTTCCAGCGGGAAAGGTTGTTTCAGTGGAAGAAATTGTTGGAAATGAAAAAACATATGACACAATCATGAAAGTTACACAAAATGGACAGACAGCAGAGCCTGTTACAACCAAAAAAGTGGAGAGTATTGGAATCAGAACACAATCAAAGTCCTCTGTAGATGTAGTGAATAATTATAATCCACCTTCCGAGGTAATTAGATTATATAAAATTGATGATTCAGATCATGCATTAGAGGGGGCTACATTTGAACTTTATCGATTGAAATGTGTAAATCCCAAAGAGCATAATGATGAAATTCATAATAAGGTTATCAAAAAAGGGGAACGACAAGAATGCTGGGAATGGATTGGAAAAGCGACTTCTGATAGATGGAGTGGATATTTGAATTTTGTAAACGATGAAAACAAAACCGTAAAATTTACAAAAGCTACTTATCGATTGATAGAGACAAAAGCACCAGAAGGGTATATGAGATCTGTTGGTCAATGGAATATGATTGTTGTTCCAGGAGGAGATAGAAGAGTTATTTTTAAAGAGGTGTTGGGGGAATATGGGGAAAAACCTACAGCAATAAAAGAAGCAGAAAATAGATTTTCTATTATAAATTACAAACCAATCAATCCACCAATTACAGGGGGACGTGGAATTGATCGTTTTCTTATTTTAGGAGCGACAGTAACAATAAGTGGATTGATGATTACAGTGCATTTAGTTTTACAGAGAAAACGAGGTAAATTATAAACATTTAAGTGTGAAATAAGAACGAAGGGAGAACTTTTATGAGAAACAAAGGGATGAAATTATTATCAAAAATAGTGGCAGCCTGTATTGCGTTGGTACTAACAATTTCAATGGGGGTGCCGGTTCAAGCAAGCATTGAAAAGAATGAGACACATACGATTACAGTAAATGGAAAAGAGACGGATGCAGGAGCGACTGTGGATGTCTATAAAATCATGGATGTAAAATTTGATTATGACAATCAACAACCAATCAATCCTACTTATGTATGGGCAGATGGAGTAGCAAGTTGGTTGATCAGTCAAAAAGGATTTGAAAGTTATGTGGAAAATAACAATGAAGTTCCAAAATCTTTTGAAGAAGTGACAGGCGCTGAGCTGAGTAATCTTATGAAAAAACTTGAAGATGCAATCATAAGTGGAGAAATTAAGTTAGATAAGGCTGCCTCTGCAACAATGAGAGGACAAAAACCTACGTTAATATTTGACGGTATGGAAATGGGTCAATATTTGATTTTGACAACTCCAGATGAAAGTGGAGAACATAGTACTTATGAATATGCACCAGCTACAGCTAATATTGTACCAGTCTATGATGAAACCAAAAAAGAATGGTTCGCATATGATGCAGAAGTGACAATTAAAGGAAGTCCGGCAGCGATTGAAAAAGAAGTTGATGATCATACAGTAGAGATTGGTCAAAAAGTGAATTATACGGTAAATGTACCTGTTCCATATTATCCGGAAGATGCGACAGCAAAAATTTTCCGTATTGGAGACTACCTTCCGATTGGTATTACATTTGGACATACATATAAGGAAAACAATCTTACTGTAAATGCTGTTTATGAGAATGGAGATAAAAAACAAATTGGTACATCAGAGGAAGATGTAGAAGCTTTTGAATTATATTATGATGCAAAAGACAATGGAAAAGATGGAGTGAAAGGAAATCTGGAAGCAGCAGAAGGACAAGAATTAGCAGATTTTATTTTAGACTTCGATTATGATGCTTTAATGGGAAAATATGCAACATATGAAAAAGATGGAAGCACATTTGCACTGAAAGCCATCGAGGTGACATACCAAGGTACCATCAATGAAAATGCGATTTTACGTTCGGGAGATCCAGGATATCCGGAAGATGCAGATCCGTTGGAAAACAAGGCGTACGTAGGACAGAATAATGATCCATATGATTGGGATTCTTATACACCATCCGAAGATAAAGAAAAAGTATATACTTATGCAATTGATGTGACAAAGGTAGAAGAAGATGGAAAAACACCATTAGCAGGTGCGGAATTCCAGTTATTAAGAGATGATCAAAAGACAGAAATGACGTTTGTGAAAATGTCAGATGGAAAGTATCATTTGGCAAAAGAGGAAGATACAAATACAACAACAACTTTAGTAGTTGACAGTGAAGGAAAATTAGATTTAGAAGGTTTGGCAACAGAAACATACTATCTGAAAGAGACAAAAGCTCCGGATGGATATGAATTGTTGGACGAGTTGATTAAAGTTGTGATCAAAGATGATGATGAAGATGGAAAAGTTGATGATGCAGGAGATTTTGATGGAAATGTAACAAATATTGTTTACAAAACTGTAGTCAACAGAAAACCTCCAATCATGCCAATCACAGGTGGTATGGGAACTGTTATCTTCTCAATCGTAGGTATTGTTCTTGTAGCAGGCGGTATTATGCTGATTACAGGTTATCAGAGAAGAAGACGTGCATAGATAGAAATGAATACCGGGGTGGAGCGATACGTTCTGCTCCGGATTTTGTCATTTCTGGAAAGGATGATAGATGAAGACGGAAAATACGGAAAAAAGGGGAAGCGGAGTAATTATATGGGGAGTTGCAATTTTATCTATCCTTCTTGGTGTGGGAATCTTTTTGTATCCGTTTATCAGCAATTTTTTTGCAGAACTCAGTCAAAATAAAGTGATCGATATCTATAAGGCAAATGTGGAAGATACTTCAAAGGAAGAGATTGAAGCGGAGTGGGAAGAGGCAAAAATCTATAATGAAAATCTTTCCGGAGATCCTGTACATGACCCGTTTATCGTTGGGAGCGGATATGCGGTTCCGGACAATTATGATGAAGTTTTGAATTTGGATGAGGAGGGTGTTATGTGTTATCTGGAGATTCCCAAGCTTGATCTGAACCTTCCGGTATATCACGGAACGAGCGAGGAAGTTCTGAGAAAAGGAGTTGGACATTTGGAGATGACGGCACTTCCAATTGGAGGCAAGAATCGAAGAACGGTTTTGACAGGACATAGAGGACTTCCGAGAGCGGAACTGTTTACCAGGCTGGATGAGATGAAACTTGGGGATGAAATTTACATTCATGTACTAGATGAAACACATGCCTATAAAGTGAAAGAGATTAAGACAGTGGAGCCGGAAGAATTGCAGAATCTGACAATCACCCCAGATGGTGAGGATCTTGTGACGCTTGTGACATGCACTCCGTACGGGGTAAATACACATAGACTTTTGGTCACAGGAGAGCGTACTGAGTATGTAAAAAAAGAAGAAAAAGAGCAGACTCCGTCGTTGATTCGAAAATTGATGCCGTGGCGGTACTACATTATCGGCGTGTCGATTGTAATAGGTGTATTTGGGACTGGTAAAATTACGATGACAATTCTTCGGTATCGTAAGTACGGAAAAAAGAGAAGGAGAAAAAGGAAATTATGAAAAAGGCTTATATTCTAGGTGTTATTTTAATTGTGGCAGGAATTTTGATTTCCCAGTATCCAAAGCTTACAGATTTTCTTTTTCGACAGGAAGCAAAAGAGAAAAAGGAAGAATTTGAGAAAGAAAAACGAAATTCGAAAATAAAAGTAGAAGAGTTGTATCATGAGCTGGTAAAGAGAAATGAAGCTTTGTATGCATCCAGACGAACCGGAGTGCGAGATCCTTTTTTGTATGAGCAGAACACAATTGATTTGAGTAGTTATGGAATTGAGGACGGTGTCGTTGGATTCGTGAAAATTGATAAACTGAATGTGGAGCTGCCAATTTATCTTGGCGCCAGCGAAAAGAATATGTCTATGGGGGCGGCTCATTTGGCGGAAACTTCGTATCCGGTAGGAGGCGAGAATACAAATTGTGTGATTGCCGCCCATCGGGGATTTCGAAAGACGACAATGTTCCGGAATATTCAAAAGCTTCAGGTGGGAGATCCGGTAGTAATTGAAAATTTTCGAGAAGTGTTGAAATATGAGGTTTCTGATATCGAAATTATTGAGCCGTCGCAGACAGACAAATTATTGATTCGTCAAGGAGAAGATATGGTTACTCTTTTGACATGTCATCCATACGGATCGAATGCAAAACGATATCTCGTATATTGTAAGAGAGTAAATTAAGCAAGATTGTTAGATTCTATTTTTGAAAAATGACAAGAAATTGCCATCACATGGATAAGTTTTTGGAAGAAGCGACAAAAAAACGGTGCTAAAATGCAAGTAGAAATAAAGCAATTCAGGAGGAAGCGGAATGAAAATTCAGAAGATAACAGATGAAGCTTTTAAGAAATATGGAAAAGTGCTTGCTCAGTATGATTGTGCAGAACTTATCAGAGAGATGGAGCATACACCTCTTCCGGAAGATGTCATTTATGTGCCGTCTGTAGAGGAACTGGAAGTACTTAGTGTGGCGAGAGATTTTCAAAATAGTATGTATGGGGGACTCCCGATCCAAATCGGATATTGCAACGGTCACAACCATACATTAAATGCACTGGAATATCATAGAAGTTCTGAGGTAAATGTGGCGGTTACGGATTTGATTTTACTGCTGGGTGCTCAGCAGGACATCAAAGAAGATGACACTTACGATACTTCTTTAGTAGAAGCTTTTCTTGTTCCGGCAGGGACTGCGATTGAAGTATATGCGACGACGCTTCACTATGCGCCGTGCAGCGTAGGAGAAAAAGGTTTTCGATGTGTAGTTGTACTTCCGAAAGATACAAACACAGAGATTACATTTGCATTGAAAGAAAAAGGCGAAGATCGCCTGATGACTGCGAAGAACAAGTGGCTGATCGCACATGAAGAGGCAAAAATTGCAGGTACATTTAACGGATTAAAAGGTGAAAATATTACATTGTCATAAGAAAATGGAGGAAGAATCATGAACAATATGCCAAAATTAAAAATCGGTGTGGTGGCAGTCAGCAGAGACTGTTTCCCAGAAAGTTTATCAGTAAACAGAAGAGCAGCTCTTATGAAAGCTTATACAGAAAAATATGGAGATGCAGAAATTTATGAATGTCCAATTTGTATCGTAGAAAGTGAAGTTCATATGGTACAGGCATTAGAAGATATCAAAAAAGCGGGATGTAACGCGCTGGTTGTATATCTTGGTAACTTTGGACCAGAGATTGCGGAGACATTGCTTGCAAAACATTTTGACGGACCAAAAATGTTCATTGCGGCGGCTGAGGAAACCGGAGACAATCTGATTCAAGGACGTGGAGATGCGTATTGCGGTATGTTAAATGCAAGCTATAACTTAAAGCTTCGCAACGTAAAAGCATATATTCCGGAATATCCGGTTGGAACAGCCGAAGAGTGTGCGGATATGATTTACGAATTCCGTCCGATCGCAAAAGCAATCATTGGATTAAACAGCTTAAAAATTATCAGCTTTGGACCACGTCCATTGAACTTCCTTGCTTGTAATGCACCAATTCAACAACTTTACAATTTAGGTGTTGAGATTGAGGAAAACTCAGAGCTGGATCTGTTTGAAGCATTCCATAAACATGCAGGAGACGAAAGAATTCCAGCAATTGTAAAAGAGATGGAAGAAGAATTGGGCACAGGAAACAAAAAGCCTGAGATTCTTGCAAAATTAGCACAGTATGAATTGACATTGAAAGATTGGGTGGAAGAACACCGAGGCTATAGAGAATATGTGGCAATCGCCGGAAAATGCTGGCCGGCATTCCAGACACAGTTTGGCTTTGTGCCATGTTATGTCAATAGCCGTCTGACAGCACAGGGAATTCCGGTATCCTGCGAAGTGGATATTTATGGAGCGCTGAGTGAATTTATCGGAACGGTTGTAAGTGAAGATATAGTGACATTACTTGATATCAACAATAATGTTCCGGCAGACTTATATAAAGAAGACATTGAAGCAAAATTCAATTATACACAGAAAGATACATTTATGGGATTCCACTGCGGAAATACAGCAGCATCTAAATTGTCATTCTGCGAGATGAAATATCAGCTTATTATGGCAAGAGCACTTCCGGAAGAAGTGACACAGGGAACCTTGGAAGGAGATATCATGCCTGGAGATATTACATTCTTCAGATTGCAGAGCACATCTGACAACAAACTACGTGCTTATATTGCACAGGGAGAAGTGCTTCCGGTGGCAACACGTTCCTTCGGTGCAATCGGTATTTTTGCAATTCCTGAGATGGGAAGATTTTACCGCCATGTATTGATTGAAAAGAATTTCCCACATCACGGAGCAGTTGCATTTGGAAACTTTGGAAAGGCATTGTTTGAAGTGTTTAAATACATCGGAGTGCCAGTGGATGAGATCGGATATAATCAGCCGAAAGAGGTTCGTTATCCAACAGAAAATCCGTGGCGCTAATGAATTGGGGACGTAGTAAAATTGAATTTTACTACGTCCCCAATTGAAAAATGCCCTGTCCCTTTTTGAATAAAACACAATATATAGAGGAGTAAGTGTATGTTATACATAGGTGTAGATTTAGGAACTTCAGCAGTAAAATTGCTTTTAATGGATGAAAATGGAAAGATAAAAAACATCGTATCAAAGGAGTATCCGCTTTCGTTTCCGAATCCAGGATGGTCGGAACAAAACCCAAAAGACTGGTTTGAAAAGTCAATGGAAGGAATCAGGGAATTGACAAAGGACTGTGACAAAAGTCAGGTGCAGGGAATCAGCTTTGGTGGACAGATGCATGGGCTTGTGGTGCTTGATGATGAAGATGAAGTCATTCGTCCGGCGATTCTATGGAATGACGGGAGAACAACAAAAGAGACAGATTACCTGAATACGGTAATTGGGAAGGAAACGCTTTCGAAATACACAGCGAACATTGCGTTTGCAGGATTTACAGCGCCGAAGATTCTTTGGATGAAGGAAAATGAGCCGGAACTATTTGCAAAAATAAATAAAATTATGCTTCCGAAAGATTATTTGGCATACAAATTATCTGGAACATTTTGTACGGATTATTCAGATGCTTCCGGCATGTTACTGTTAGATGTCCAAAATAAATGTTGGTCACAAGAAATGATAGACATCTGCGGAATCAGAGAGGAGCAGCTTCCAAAACTGTTCGAAAGCTATGAGGTGGTCGGAAGTTTAAAACAAGAAATTGCAGAAGAGTTAGGACTTTCTAAGACAGTAAAAGTTATTGCGGGAGCAGGGGATAATGCTGCTGCGGCTGTCGGAACAGGAACAGTTGGAGATGGAAGATGTAATCTTTCACTTGGCACATCCGGAACAATTTTTATTTCCAGCAAACAGTTTGGAGTAGATGAAAATAATGCTTTACATTCGTTTGACCACGCAGATGGCTATTATCATTTGATGGGCTGCATGCTCAGTGCAGCATCCTGCAATAAGTGGTGGATGGATGAGATTCTGCAGACAAAAGAATATGAAAAAGAGCAGGAAAATATTACAAAATTAGGTGAAAATCAGGTGTTCTATCTACCATATCTGATGGGAGAACGTTCACCGCATAATGATCCGCTGGCGAGGGCTGCATTTGTAGGAATGACAATGGACACGACACGTGAAGAGATGACACAGGCTGTTTTAGAAGGTGTGGCATTTGGACTTCGCGACTCATTAGAGGTGGCGAGAAGCCTTGGAATTCAGATTGAACGTACAAAAATTTGCGGAGGCGGGGCAAAGAGCCCGCTTTGGAAAAAGATTATTGCAAATGTAATGAATCTGAAAGTGGATGTTATTGAAAGCGAGGAAGGACCAGGATATGGAGCGGCAATACTTGCGGCAGTCGGCTGTGGAGCGTATGAAAGCGTAGAGGCAGCGACAGAAAAATTGGTCAAAGTAGTCGATACAGTGGAACCGTCTCAGGAGCTTGTCGCAAAATATGAAGAGCGCTATCAGAAATTTAGAAAAATTTATCCGGCAATGAAAGGATTATTTCAGGAATTAGCGAAATAGGAAAAAGAGAAGAGCTGAAAAAAGCTCTTCTTTTGCTACTTTAAAAGGTTAATTTTGCTGCGATTTGTGCTTGTTACGAATCCGCAGCGGCGTATCTCCAAAATGTTCGTGAAACATTCTGCGGAATAATTTATAATTTGTAAATCCGTGTCGTTCTAAAATCAAATGAATCGCGTCGTCTGTTGTGATCAGGTCACGGTAAATGTGAGAAAGGCGCAGCTCATTTTGATATTCTAAGAAAGTAATTCCCATATGTTTTTTGAAAAATCGGCAAAAATACCCGGTCTGTAAACAGGCTATACACGCGATTTCTTCCAGTGAGATCGGTTGAGCATAGTGCTTGGACACATAGTTTAAGATCAAATCCAGCCGATCACGGTCTTTGTTCTTCTGACTGAGATCTGATGGAAAAAGCTGGATGCTAAAATTGTGTAACAGCTGGAACAGCAACTCAAACAGCAGACTGTTAAAACGCAGGATAAATCCCTCTGGCCGGATGTCATTTGCAATCTGCATCTGTGTCAGAGTCTCTTTAAATCGTGCCATTTTTGTCTGACGCACCAGATCAGAGCTGTTTTCATCCAATAGGAAAAATAACTGCTGAATATTCGGAATATAGATTTCCATAAATTCTACCGGAATCTGCAACAAAATAGCAGTGTTGGGCTGCGTGCACTTTGTCGAATGCATAATGTTTGCATTGATAAGTGTACAATCGCCTGCCTGCATCAAAAATGTCTGAGATTCGATTGTCACTTCCAATTTTCCTTCAAGAAGATAGATGATCTCGACAGCACGGTGCCAGTGAGTTGGGATGTAGCTTCCCTCGTCCACGGAAGTGCGGAACATTACACCGGTTGCCTGCGGGACGTCGATAATCTCGTATAAATGTGAATTTTTCTGAGTGTTTTCCAAATTGTTATCCTTCATGTCATATGCACCTCTTTCTTATTTATCTCATTATACAATATAAAAAAGAGAATATCGACCGTTTTTTTTAGATTTTTTAAGACCTACTGAACAAGGGAGAAATGTGGTACTATATAAGCATAGAAGGTAGAAAAAATGAAGAAAAACAGATGTGCACAAACGTTTGATTCAAAAATAATGTTTTTAAAAAGTAAAAATATACCTGAAAAGAAGAAAGGTGAGGAATCAAAAGATGAATAAGAAGGCAAAGTTAAGTATGGGAAAAATCGTCGAACGTTTTTCCTATGGATGTGGAGATTTTGGATGCAATATCATCTATACGGCAATGTCAGCATTTCTTGTATTTTATTATACCGATTATGCAGGAGTAAATGCATTGGCAGTGGGAACGATTATGATGGTGTCAAGAATTTTTGATGGTATCAGCGATATCTGGGGTATTGCTGTTTTCTGTGCCGACATCGTGGACATCTACACCAAAACTGGTTTATGTATTTATCACGTATAATCTTGTGTCAACGATTATTTATACTGCAATCAATGTTCCGTACTCTGCGCTCAATGCGCTGATGACACAGGATCCATATGAACGGTCAGTGTTGAGTATTTTTCGAAATCTGCTTGCAACAGCAGGAACGTTGCTGATCAACACATTTACATTACCACTTGTAGAATATTTTGGAAATAATGCGTCAGCATGGACAAAAACATTCTGTGTGTTCGGTGTGATTGCGATCATAGCATTTTTATTTACGTTCTTTGGAACAAAAGAGCGTGTGGGAGCTGCGGAGTCAGCTGTGGATGAGGTTCCGTTTAAAGAAGGCGTAAAGGCGTTGTTCAAGAACAAATACTGGATGATGATGACTGGAATGCTTGCATTATTTTTCCTTATGTATTCTGTAAATGGAGGTTCTACGGTTTACTATGCGAAAGATATTTTAGGGGACAAAAATCTGGTTGGGACAATCAACGGAATTTTCAATATTGTACAAATTTGCGGAATGTTCTTTATCGCGATGCTTGTAAAACGATTTGGAAAGAGAAATGTATTTGCAATAGGCCTTGTGTTTGACATTATCGGGATGCTCGTGCTGAATTTTTCAGGCGGCTCGCTTGCGATTATCATCATATCCAGTGTGATCCGTGGTATTGGAAATGCGTGTGGAGGAGCAACCATGTGGGCGATGGTATCTGACACGATTGATTATGGCGAGTGGAAGACAGGATACCGAACAGAAGGGCTTGTGAACAGTGCATGTAGTTTTGGATATAAGATTGGAAATGGTATTGGTTCGGCGTTGCTTGGATTGATCCTGGAAGTCGGAGGCTATGCGGGAGAAAAAGCGGTGCAGTCTGCATCAGCGCTGTTTTCCATTGAAATCTGTTTTGTGTGGATTCCGATTGTTGTCTATATACTGGGGCTGATTATCATGAAATTTTATCACTTAGACAGGGAATTTGACGGCATTATTGCGGACTTGAAAAAACGCGCGGAAAAATAGGAGGAATGGAAATGTATATCAAAGGTGTAAATTTAGGAAACTGGCTTGTGCTGGAGAAATGGATGAGTCCGGCGCTGTTTGAAGGAACGACAGCAGAGGATGAGTATTACCTTCCAAGAAAACTCTCAAAAGAGGTATATGAGGCACGAATCAAGGTGCATCGTGCAGAATATATTTCGGAGCGTGATTTTGTGGCGATCAAAGCAATGGGAATGGAGGCTGTGCGAATTCCGGTGCCATATTTTATATTCGGAGACAGAGAACCGTTTATCGGGTGCGTAGAAGAACTGGATAAGGCATTTAACTGGGCAGAAAAGTATGGGTTGCAGATATTGATAGATCTGCACACTGCACCGGAGGGACAAAATGGCTTTGACAACGGAGGTATTTGCGGAGTGTGCAAATGGTCTAAAAATCCGGAAGAAGTAGAATTTGTGCTGACAGTGCTTGAACGGCTGGCAAAGCGTTACGGCAAAAGAAAAGGGCTGTGGGGTATTGAAGTGCTGAATGAACCAATCACAGAAAGTGTGTGGGAGCTGTTTGATGTCCCAAACCGTTATCCGGCAGTCGACAAGGAGATGGCGGCCGGCTCCGGACCGAATACACTTGCGTTTTTAAGGACATTTTATCAGGAAGCGTATGACCGCATACGAAAATATATGCCAAAAGAAAAATATGTTGTCATTCACGACGGATTTGTGCTTACAGCGTGGAAAGACTTTATGCGGGAAGAAAAATATGTAAATGTTGTGCTGGATACACATCAGTATCTGATGATGGCAGAGGCAGCTGGATGCGAACAGACGATAGAAGGATACACATGTTTTGTGAAAGAACATTATGAAAAAGAAATTGAGGAGATGGAGAAATATTTCCCCGTTATCTGTGGAGAGTGGTGTCTGTTCAATTCTCTTGCATGCGGATGTGACACAAAAGGCGGTCAGAGTGTGTTAAACGGCGTGGATGGTGCAAAAGAGGAACGATTGACTTTAGAAGAAAAGAACGAAATCTATCGGGTTGTCGCTGATGCACAGCTTCAGGCATGGCAAAAGGGAAGCGGATACTTTTACTGGAGTTATAAGCTTTTGACGGACACGGTAAATGAAAACGGATGGCTTGGCTGGGACAGCTGGGATTTAGGGCGGTGTGTCGATTTTAAATGGTTTCCGACGCAAAAGAAGAATTAACAAAAAAGGGGGAAAAAACTATGATTTTAAATCCGATACTTCCGGGATTCAATCCCGATCCATGTATTTGCAGAAAAGGGGATGACTACTATCTGGCAGTGTCTACGTTTGAATGGTTCCCGGGAATTCCGGTTTATCATTCAAAAGATTTGAAACACTGGGAATTATATACACATATTTTGACTGATGATGAGGCGGTTGACTTGAAAAAACTGCCGAGTGCAAAAGGAATCTGGGCGCCTTGTCTGACTTATTGTGAAGAGGAAGATATGTTCTATGTGGTATACGGTGTGATGAATTCCATGAATGCGAGATACTTTGATGTAGATAATTTTTTGGTGAAATCAAAAGACATCAAGGGACCGTGGAGCAAGCCTGTATATCTGCATTCATCAGGATTTGATGCTTCAATCCTGCATGATGACGACGGAAAGAAATATATTGTCTCTTTGGAATGGGAGACAAGAGAAGGGTATGAAAAACCAGGATTTATCTGTATTGTTGAGTATGACCCAGAAAAAGAAGAGATTGTTGGATATCCAAAACCACTTTGGCGAGGCGGAACAGACAGGGGATGTATTGAGGCGCCGCATCTGACAAAGCGAGGAGAATACTATTACATTATGTGTGCCGAGGGCGGCACGGGGTATAATCACTGTGTGACGATGGGACGAGCTAAAAATGTATGGGGACCGTATGAAAAAGATCCGATGAACCCGATTGTGACAAGTGTGCCGGGAGAATCCAATGAGCGAAAAGACCCGGATCATTTAAAGCCAAAATATTTCAATCCGGATTCTGTTTTGCAAAAATCAGGGCATGGAAGTTATGTGGAATTGCCGACAGGGGAAGTGTATCTGGTACATCTTTGTGCGAGAACGTTTGTGCCGGAACTTCGCTGTACACTTGGGCGTGAGACTGCAATCCAGAAAATGAAATGGACGAAAGATGGATGGCTTCGTATGGCAGATGGAACCAATCTTGCCAAGATTGAGGTGGAAGAAAGCACACTGCCTGAGCAAGAACTTCCGGCAATTCCTGCGTTTGATGATTTTGACGCAGAAGAATTGGGCAATTTTTATTATGCCCCGCGCATTATGCCGCAGCGTTTTGCAGATGTGACGGCACGGAAAGGGTATGTGAGAATCAGGGGACAGGAATCGCGCACGTCTCTGAATAAAGTAAGTATTTTGGCAAGAAAATTGACAAGTGTGTATGCGAGGGTAACGACCAAGATGGAATTTACTCCAGAGATTCATCAGCATAGCGCCGGACTGATCATGTATTATGACAATATGAACTATGTAAATCTGAGAAAATATTACAGTGAGACACTTGGACAGAGTGCGCTTTCTATTATTCAACTGGAAAATGGAGAAAAGACAGAATTTTTAAACACCAGGATTCCGGTGGAAGACAGACCGATTTACTTGCGGCTCTATGTACAGGGAAGAGAATCTTGGTTTGAGTGGAGCTATGATGGAGAACAGTATGAGCGAATAGGCAGGGTTTTTGACACGACAAAATATTCGGATGAGTATTGCAAATATGGGGAATTTACAGGGACATTCGTCGGAATGACTTGTGCTGACAGGGTATTGCATAAGCATTATGCAGATTTTGATTTTTTTGAATATCTTGCAGATGAGAGCAGAAATGTAGAATAAGGAATGTGCGAAAGCACATTCCTTATTCTGCATTTTGAACATCATCACGCAACTGAAGTAATTCAATATATTTTAGGACATCCTGTTTGGATTCGAGTGATAGTTTCTGATAAGCCATAGCCACATCACGATCCAGTGATTTTTCGTTCGGCTCTTTTTTTAGAGGGATATCTGTGCTCGTGGTCTCTGAGCCGGAGACCAGATAGTCGATGGATACATGAAAGTAATTTGCAAGTTTCTCTAGTTTTTCAAAATCAGGTTGACGACTTTTTGTTTCATAACCTGCAATAGTAGGACGAGATACTTGTAAGTATTCAGCCAGCTGACCTTGGGTAACATTCCGTGTTTCGCGCAAGTCTTTTAAGTTATTCCCGAAATTCATATATCGTCCTCCTTGTCTTTGTTTTTCTATTTTATCAGTACTATTCTGTAAAAAGTGAAAAAGTGCTGATTCTCAACAAGACAAAGGGAAATAGTTAAAAAACGGAACAAAAAATAGGGCGTTGACATAAAAACACAAACTCCGTATAATTTAGGTATGCAATAAAGTTGAGGGGAATGATAGACATGATGATAGCAAAAAACGATGAAGAAAAAAGAAGTAAAATGTGGCGTTTTGTGACAGGCATCGCATCCATAGTTATTGTATTGGTTGTTGTCTTTTTTATTACAAGACTTTTTGCGGGCAATCCATTAGACGGGAGATGGGAATCAGAAGAGAACAGCATGACGCTGATTTTTCAGGGAAATAATGATTTGACCGTAAATTTACATTCTGCCGATGAAGGAACAGGCATAAAAGTAAAGATGGATTATGTGCTTGACAAAGATGCAAAGACGATTACGATCAAGGTAGATGAGGCAGCGCTGCAGAAGGCAGCGGACAAATCGGATGGTCAGGTGACTGCAGAAGGTTTGAAAGCATCGCTTGGCGAGATTTTATCTACGTTTGATTATAGCATTGAACAGAATGTGCTGGTACTTGCAGAGCGTGAATATGGGGATCAGCTTGTATTTACAAGACAGTAGCAGAAGATAGAGGCAAGAATAAGCAAAGAGTCTGACATGTCAGACTCTTTGCTTATTAGTGGAATTGGGGAGAGTTTATGTTCTCCCTGAGTATGAAAGGAGAAAATATGAGACGAGAAGAAACAAAGGTAGTTCAGATTGGGAATTGCAAGATTGGCGGAGGAAATCCGATTGCCATTCAGTCTATGACAAATACAAAGACAGAGGATGTGGAGGCGACAGTTGCCCAGATATTGGCATTGGAGGCAGCAGGATGCGACATTATCCGCTGCGCTGTGCCTACGATGGAGGCGGCGGAAGCACTCACAGAGATAAAAAAAAGAATTCATATTCCGCTTGTTGCAGATATTCATTTTGATTATCGTTTGGCAATCGCAGCAATCGAACATGGAGCAGATAAGATCCGTATTAATCCGGGAAATATCGGAGATGTGTCGAGAGTGCGTGAGGTTGTGGAAAAAGCAAAAGAATACAATGTGCCTATCCGTGTGGGGGTGAACAGTGGATCATTGGAGAAACATCTCGTGGAAAAATACGGTGGTGTGACGGCCGAGGGCATTGTGGAGAGTGCGTTGGATAAGGTGCGTATGATCGAGGAGATGGGGTATGACAATTTAGTGGTCAGTATCAAATCTTCTGATGTGATGATGTGTGTAAAAGCACATGAATTGATTGCAGAGCAGTGCCCATATCCGCTTCATGTTGGAATTACGGAATCCGGAACAATTTTATCTGGAAATATCAAATCCTCAGTCGGGCTTGGCATTATCCTGTATGAAGGAATTGGAGATACGATCCGCGTATCTCTGACAGGAGATCCGCTCGAAGAGATCAAATCAGCAAAACTCATCTTAAAGACACTGGGGCTTCGCAAAGGTGGAATAGAAGTAGTGTCCTGCCCGACTTGCGGAAGAACAAAGATTGACCTTATCGGACTTGCGAATCAGGTGGAGAATATGGTCGCAGATATCCCGCTTGACATCAAGGTAGCGGTGATGGGATGCGTTGTGAACGGACCGGGAGAAGCAAAAGAGGCAGATATCGGAATCGCCGGTGGAATCGGGGAAGGACTTTTGATCAAGAAAGGTGAAATTGTGAAAAAAGTAAAGGAAGAGGAACTTTTAGATACTCTTCGGAATGAATTATTAAACTGGGAAAAATAGAGATGGAGAAATATGATGACAAAGCAATTCTTTGATGTGTTTCCGACTTTAAAAGTAAATAGTGATTGTAAAGTACTGTTTGAAAATGTGGAAGTGACGAAAGTTACGACAAATTCAGACAGAGACTACCTGCACGTCCATTTATTCAGTACGCATCTGCTTGCGAAGAGCTGGATTTATAAGATGGAAACAATGATTAAAGAACAGTTATTTGGGCGAAACCGGATTCGGATCAGGATTTATGAGGATTATCAGTTGTCCGGTCAGTATACACCGGAAAATCTGATGAATGAGTACAGGGAAAGTATTTTGCTGGAATTGAAAGAACGAAGTGTTGTCGAGCACAATATGTTCCTGAATGCGAAGTATCATTTTGAAAACGAAAACCATCTGTATCTTAAGCTGGATGACACAATTGTGGCGCAGGGAAAGCAGGACTCGATTGTAGGTTTGTTGAATGAAGTGTTCGAGGAACGGTGCCATGTTCCGATTCAAATTCATGTGGAATATCAGCAGGCAAAGACAAGCAAGATGCAGGAGCACAATGCCCGTATGCTTCAGCAGGCGATCAATGCGATTGTGGAAGAGAATGCAGCAAAACTTGAGACAAAAGAAACGAAGGAAGAGGTAAAACAAGAAAAGAAAGAACACAAGGAGACAGCGAAAACATCTGCAAAAGCTCCGGCAAAAGAGATGCCAAAGAAGAAAGAGTTTTATCGCCCGCTTAAGAGATCGGACGATCCGAATCTGATCTATGGACGTGATTTTGAGGATGAGACGATTGAACTGTCACAGGTGGTCGGAGAGATGGGAGAGATCACATTCCGCGGACAGGTGACAAGCTTTGATACACGTGAGATTCGAAACGAAAAGACCATTGTCATGTTTGCAGTGACCGATTTTACAGATACGATCATGGTAAAACTGTTTGTGCGAAATGATCAGCTTCCGGAGTTGCTTGGAGAGGTGAAAGCGGGAGCGTTTTTGAAAATCAAAGGTGTCACAACCATCGACAAATTCGACAGTGAACTGACGATTGGTTCTGTTGCCGGAATAAAAAAAATTCCGGATTTTCGAACGACCAAAAAGGATACAAGTGCAGAGAAAAGGGTGGAACTTCACTGCCACACGAAGATGAGTGATATGGATGGTGTCTCTGATGTGAATAAGATTGTAAAACGAGCACACGACTGGGGACATCCTGCGATTGCAATCACGGATCACGGTGTTGTGCAGGCATTCCCGGATGCAAATCATTTTATCGAAGGACTTGATAAAGATGATCCGTTCAAAGTGATTTACGGGGTGGAAGCATATCTGGTAGATGATCTGACAGATATCGCAGTGCATGCAGGAAATCAGACACTCGATGATACATATGTGGTGTTTGATATCGAGACGACCGGATTCAGTGCTGTGGAAGATCACATCATTGAGATTGGCGCGGTGAAGGTGGAGAATGGAAAGATTACGGATAAGTACAGTACATTTGTAAATCCGGAAGTTCCGATTCCGTTCGAGATCACGCAGCTTACAAGTATCGATGACTCTATGGTGATGGATGCCCCGAAGATCGATGTCATTCTGCCGCAGTTTTTGGAATTTGTCGGAGACGCCTCTCTTGTGGCGCACAATGCAGGGTTTGATGTCGGATTTATTGAGCAGAACTGTAAAAATTTGAATATTGAGCAGGAATTTGTGTCGGTGGATACGGTTGCACTTGCGAGAGTGCTTCTTCCAACGCTGTCCAAATATAAATTGAATATCGTGGCAAAAGCATTGAACATTTCACTTGAGAATCATCATCGTGCTGTGGATGATGCCGGGGCGACCGCAGAGATTTTTGTGAAATTTGTCGAGATGTTAAAAGAGCGGGAAATCACGACATTAAAAGGAGTGAATGCATTTGGTGCGACGAATCCGGATGCGGTGAAAAAGATGCCGACGTATCATGCAATCATTTTGGCGAAAAATGATGTGGGAAGAGTAAATCTATACCGATTGATTTCATTGTCGCATTTGACATATTATGCAAGACGACCGCGTATTCCCAAAAGTGAGTTCAACCGCTATCGGGAAGGTTTGCTGATCGGAAGCGCCTGTGAGGCGGGAGAACTTTATCAGGCGGTACTCAATAACAAGTCGGATGAAACAATCGCAAGATTGGTAGAGTTTTATGACTATCTGGAAATCCAGCCGCTCGGCAATAACCAGTTTATGGTGGACAGCCCGAAATACAGCCAGATTCGAAGCGATGAAGACTTAAAAGATATTAACCGCAAAATTGTAAAATTGGGGGAGGAGTTTCACAAACCGGTTGTGGCAACCTGTGATGTGCATTTCTTAGATGCGGAAGATGAGGTTTATCGAAGAATCATCATGACCGGAAAAGGATTCGGCGATGCTGACAGCCAGCCGCCGCTTTATCTTCGCACAACAGAGGAGATGATGGAAGAATTCGCATATCTTGGATCGAAAAAGGCGCATGAGGTGGTCATTGAAAATACGGTGAAGATTTCAGATATGATTGAAAAGATTTCTCCGGTTCGTCCGGATAAATGTCCGCCGGTCATTGAGGATTCGGATCAGATGTTAAGGGATATCTGTTACAGCAAAGCGCACAGCATGTATGGCGATCCCCTGCCGGAGATTGTAGTGGAGCGTCTGGAGAGAGAGTTGAACTCGATTATTTCCAATGGATTTGCCGTGATGTATATCATCGCGCAGAAACTGGTATGGAAATCCGTTGAGGACGGTTACCTCGTAGGATCACGTGGTTCGGTTGGTTCGTCGTTTGCTGCGACGATGGCAGGAATTACGGAAGTAAATCCGTTGAGTCCTCACTATTATTGTCCGAACTGTTTTTACAGTGATTTTGAGTCTGAGGAAGTCCGCGCTTATGCGGGGGGCTGTGGTTACGACATGCCGGATAAGCTTTGTCCGAACTGTGGGAAACCGCTTGTTAAAGATGGGTTCGATATTCCGTTTGAGACCTTCCTTGGATTCAAGGGAAATAAAGAACCTGATATTGACTTGAACTTCTCCGGAGATTATCAGAGTAATGCTCACAAATATACGGAGGTTATTTTCGGGGAAGGTCAGACGTACCGTGCGGGAACGATCGGTACACTGGCAGATAAGACGGCATATGGATTTGTGAAAAATTATTATGAGGAACACGGACAGGGAAAACGAAAATGCGAGATCGAGCGTATTTTACAGGGATGTACCGGAATCCGAAGAAGTACCGGACAGCATCCGGGAGGAATTATCGTTCTCCCACTTGGTCAGGATATCAACTCTTTTACACCTGTGCAGCATCCGGCAAATGATATGACAACAGATATTATCACAACGCATTTTGATTATCACTCCATCGACCACAACCTGCTGAAACTTGATATTCTCGGCCATGATGATCCGACGATCATCAAGATGCTGGAAGAGTTGGTGGAACAACTCACGGGAAAACCGTTTAAGGCAACAGACATTCCGCTTGACGATCAGGGTGTGATGAAACTGTTTCAGGATACAAGCTCTCTTGGGATTACGCCGGATGATATCGGTGGATGTCCGGTGGGGTGTCTCGGAATTCCGGAGTTTGGAACAGACTTTGTTATTCAGATGGTGGTGGATACGAAACCAAAGACACTTTCAGATTTGATTCGTATTTCCGGTCTGTCGCATGGAACGGACGTATGGCTCAACAATGCGCAGGAATTGATCAAAAGCGGTAAGGCGACGATTTCCACCGCAATCTGTACTCGTGATGATATTATGACGTATCTGATCAACAAAGGAATGGACAGTGAGGAGTCATTTACGATTATGGAGCGTGTCCGTAAAGGTCTTGTGGCAAAAGGGAAGTGTAAAGACTGGCCGGAGTTTAAAAAGGACATGATTGAGCATGGAATCCCGGACTGGTATATCTGGTCATGTGAAAAGATTAAGTACATGTTCCCGAAAGCGCATGCGGCCGCTTATGTCATGATGGCATTTCGCATTGCCTACTGCAAAGTTTACTATCCACTTGCCTACTATGCGGCATATTTCAGTATCCGCGCCAGCGCATTTTCTTATGAGCTGATGTGTCAGGGAAAAGAAAAGCTGGAGTTCTATATGAACGATTACAAACGCCGCAGTGATTCTCTGAGCAAAAAGGAGCAGGATACATTGAAGGATATGAAAATCGTGCAGGAAATGTATGCAAGAGGATTTGAGTTCCTGCCACTTGATATCTATCGAGCAAAGGCAACGAAATTTCAGATTATCGATGGAAAACTTATGCCGCCACTTTCAAGCATTGAGGGTATGGGAGACAAAGCGGCGGATGCGGTTGAGATGGCTGCAGCAGACGGTCCATATCTGTCAAAAGATGACTTCAGGCAGCGGACGAAGGTAAGTAAGACGGTGATTGATTTCATGGCGGATTTGGGAATGTTTGGAGATTTGCCGGAGACGAATCAATTGTCATTGTTTGATTTTTCATAATAGAGAAAGATGCAGGTCGTGAGGATTTGCATCTTTTTTTTGAATTTTGCGATGCAATAAATTAATGCTTTAATTTGAAAAAGCATTGTGCTATAATAAAAACATTAAGCGATTTGCTAAAGGAATGCAGTGAAAAAGGAGGATGAGGGAATGATTTGGGCGAAGGAAGAGACACTGCCAAGAGCCGAGATTGAGAAGATTCAGTTAGAGCGATTAAAGGAAAGTGTTGCATATATTTATGAGAGAGTAGCGCCTTATCGTGAAAAGATGGATGCAGCGGGCGTGAAGCCGGAAGATATTCAGACATTAAAGGATTTACAGAAATTGCCATTTACAAATAAATCAGATTTTCGGGAGCATTATCCGATGGGATTGTTTGCGGTAGATAAAAAGGAACTTGTTCGATTTCATGCCAGTTCCGGGACGACTGGGAAACCGACTGTTGTAGGATATACGAAAAAAGACTTGGAAATCTGGCTGAACAATGTAGCGCGAGTGGCGTGTATGGGCGGCGCGACGGAGGATGATGTCTGTCAGATTGCGTTTGGGTATGGAACATTTACAGGAGCGCTCGGATTGCACGGAGGTTTGGAGACACTTGGTGCAGCTGTGATCCCGATGTCCTCGGGAAATACAAATAAACAGATTATGTTTTTACAGGATATGGGTGTGACACTTTTGGTGGCGACACCATCGTATGCATTGCACCTTGGAGAAGAGATTCGAAGAAGAGGACTTGATCCGGCAAAAGATCTGAAAGTTCGGATCGGTTTGTTTGGAGGCGAAGGGATGACCGAGCCGATGAGAGAAGAGATGCGTAAAGTGTGGGGAGACCAATTTGTCTGTACACAAAATTATGGAATGAGTGAGCTGTGTGGACCTGGTGTGTCAGGAGAATGCACGGAGTTGAATGGCTTACATATCAATGAAGACTGGTTCATTCCGGAGATCATTGATCCGGAGACCGGGGAAGTGCTGCCGGAGGGTGAACTTGGCGAATTGGTTGTCACTTGTCTTGGAAAAGAAGCGCTTCCGATGATTCGTTATCGCACAAAAGATTTGACGCGATTGCATTATGAACCTTGCAAATGTGGAAGAACGACATGCAGGATGGATAACTTATCTGGACGTTCTGATGATATGCTTGTCATTCGTGGTGTCAATGTATTTCCGACACAGATTGAGGAAGTGCTTCTTCAGATTGAGGAGATCGGACCACATTATGAGATTCTTGTGGAGAGAAAGAACAGACTCGATGTGATGACGATTTCCGTGGAATTGATCGATGACAGATTACTTGACAGTTATGCAAAATTGAGTGAGTTGGAGCAGAGAATCAAAAGCAAGTTAAAATCTGCGCTTGGTCTTGCATCTAATATCAAGTTGGTAGCACCACATACATTACAGCGTTTTGAAGGGAAAGCAAAGCGTGTGACTGATTTACGAAAGGATGGACTATAAAATGGCAAATATGAATCAAAAAGTAATTATGCTCGGCAATGAGGCAATTGCCCGTGGAGCGTATGAGGCGGGCGTAAAGGTGTCTGCTGCGTATCCGGGAACGCCAAGTACAGAGATCAGTGAGAATCTTGTAAAATATAAAGATGATATTTATGCGGAGTGGTCACCGAATGAAAAGGTGGCAACAGAAGTTGCGATTGGAGCAAGTGTGTCAGGGGTACGTTCTATGGCATGTATGAAACATGTGGGACTGAATGTGGCGGCAGATCCGCTCTATACAGTTTCTTACATGGGAGTTAACGGCGGTCTTGTTGTGATTGTGGCAGATGATCCTGGGCTTTACAGTTCTCAAAATGAACAGGATACACGTATGGTCGCAAGAGCAGCTCAGGTGCCGGTGCTGGAGCCATCAGACAGTATGGAAGCAAAAGAGTTTATGAAACTTGCATATGAGATCAGTGAAAACTTCGATCGCCCTGTTGTTTTTCGCACAACGACAAGATTGGCGCATTCGCAGGGGCTGGTGGAATTATGTGACCGCGTGGAGCCGGAGGATAAGCCGTATGAAAAAGATATTCGTAAAAATGTTATGATGCCGGGCAATGCAAAGCTTCGCCATATTGAGATTGAAAAGCGAAATCTGGAGCTTGCAGAGGCGGCAAACACAATGGCGATCAATAAAGTGGAGATGAATGATACAAAAATTGGTGTTATCACAAGTGGAATTCCGTATCAATATGTAAAAGAGGCGCTTCCAAATGCGTCTGTGTTAAAACTTGGCATGGTGAATCCACTTCCGAAAAAATTGATTGAGGAGTTTGCACAGAAAGTGGAGACACTCTACATTGTGGAAGAATTGGATCCTGTTATTGAAGAACAGGTGAAATCATGGGGTGTGAAAGCGATCGGGAAAGAAATTTTTACAGTGCAGGGTGAATATAGCGCCAATATGATCCGTGAGGCGATTCTCGGAGAAAAGGCAGATGTGAAAGCCCCTGCACAGGTCCCGGGAAGACCTCCGATTTTATGTCCAGGATGTCCACACAGAAGCGTTTACCATGTGCTGAATAAGTTGAAGATCCATGCGGCAGGAGACATCGGCTGCTATACTTTGGGGGCAGTTGCACCACTTAGTGTTGTGGACACAACAATCTGTATGGGAGCAAGTATTTCAAGTCTTCATGGAATGGAAAAGGCAAAAGGAAAAGACTATATCAAGAACTGGGTAGCTGTGATCGGGGATTCTACATTTTTACATACCGGCGTGAATTCACTTATGAATATGATGTACAATAGAGCGACGGGAACCGTGATGATTCTTGATAATTCCACAACCGGAATGACCGGGCATCAGGACCATGCGGCGACCGGAAAGACACTTCTTGGCGAGCCGACATATGCAATCGATATTCCGGCGCTTTGCAGGGCAATTGGTGTGAAAAACGTAGTGGAAGTAAATGCGTTTGATATTGAAAAGTTAGAAAAAGTGGTAAAAGAAGAAGTGGCAAAAGACGAGGTGTCTGTCATCATCACAAAATCACCATGTGTCCTTTTGGATAAATCAAAGAAACCGGTTTATATTGCACATGAAGACAAGTGTAAAAAATGTGGTATGTGTATGAAACCGGGATGTCCGGCAATGACAAGAAATGCGGACGGAACGATTCATATTGATGACACGATGTGCACCGGATGTGGACTTTGTGAGACATTGTGTAAATTTGAGGCGATTGAATTAGTGGAGGCAGGTGACAGATAATGACGACAAAAAATATTATGATTGTAGGTGTGGGAGGTCAGGGAACACTTCTCACGAGCAGGATTTTAGGTGGGCTTGCGATTGCGGGCGGATATGATGTGAAGCTTTCTGAGGTGCACGGCATGGCGCAGCGAGGCGGAAGTGTTGTGACATATGTGCGTTATGGAGAGAAAGTTGCGGAGCCGATCGTGGAAGAAGGGCAGGCAGATGTCATTATCGCATTTGAACGATTGGAAGCACTCCGGTATGCACATTTCTTGAAAAAAGACGGTGTGTTGATTGCAAATGACTGGAGAATTGATCCGATGCCTGTTGTGATCGGGGCGGCTCAGTATCCGGAACACATTTTAGAAGATTTGGCGAAAGAACATAAAGTGTATACAGTGAATGCGACAGAAGAGGCGAAGAAACTTGGCAATCCGAGAGTGTTTAATATGATCGTGCTTGGAATTGCTGCACAGCACATGGATTTTACAAAAGAGCAGTGGTATGACGTGATTGAACATACGGTACCGCCAAAGACTGTGGAACTAAACAAGCAGGCATTTGATGTCGGCTATACATTGTAGGAGGTGTCTTATGATTAAGCAGTTATCCGTATTTGTGGAAAACAGGCCGGGAAGCCTTATGGATGTGACGAGTCAGTTGACGGAAGCACATATCAATATCCGGGCGGTGTCTTCGTTTGATGCACCGGAGTTTGGTATTTTGCGTCTCATCGTTGACAAACCGATGGAGGCAAAAGAATATCTGACATCAAAAGGATTTGTTGTCCGTGTCAGTGAAGTGCTTGGCGCAGAGTTGGAAGATAAGAAGGGGACGCTCAACAATATGCTGACGATTCTTGCGGAAGGAAAGATTAACATCAATTACATTTATTCGTTTATTATCCGGGATGGACTGGCGCCTGTCATGGTGTTCCATACAGATGATTTTGACAAAGCGATTGAAAGGCTGAAAAAGGCAAACGTGAAGATTGTAGACGAAAACGAGTTATAGAGGAGATGAAGTGCGATGGAGTGGAAGGAAAGGATCAGAGATCCGAAAGTGGAATGTATGAGCAGGGATGAGATGACGGCTCTGCAAAGTGAACGATTGGTAAAACTGGTGGAACGGGTATATAAAAATGTTCCGTTTTACCACGAGAAGATGAAAGCGCTTGGAGTAGAACCGGGAGATATCAAAGGAGTGGAAGATATCGATAAACTTCCATTTACAACGAAAGAGGATTTGAGAGAAAACTATCCGTTTGGGCTTTTGGCAGTTCCGAAATCTCAGGTAGCGAGAGTACAGGGAACTTCCGGAACGACGGGAAAACTGACACTTGCATCCTACACACAGAATGATGTGGATCTCTGGGGAGAGTGTGTGGCAAGATGTCTTACGATGGCAGGACTTACCGAGGAGGATATTATTCATGTCTGTTATGGATATGGTCTCTTTACCGGAGGAATGGGACTTGATTTTGGCGCAAGAAAATTAGGTGCGATGGCGATTCCGATGTCTGCTGGAAACACAAAGAGACAGATGATGTGTATGGAAGATTTTGGAGCGACAGCAATCGCATGTACGCCGTCCTATGCACTTCATTTGGCAGAATCACTTCAGGAAGCCGGACTTGTAGAAAAATTGAAATTAAAGGCGGGAATACTTGGAGCCGAGCCATGGACTGTGGAGATGCGTCAAAAGATTGAAAACATACTTGGAATCAATTGCTTTGACATTTATGGACTTTGTGAGATCATGGGACCGGGTGTTGCGTTTGAATGTATCCATCATAACGGATTGCATATTTTTGAAGACCATTTCTATCCGGAAATTTTAGATCCGGCAACGGGAAAAGCATGTGCGGATGGAGAGACAGGGGAGTTGATCTTTACAACTCTCACGAAAGAGGCGATGCCTCTTCTGCGCTACCGGACAAAAGATTTGACGAGCATTGACCACAGTACATGTGCATGTGGAAGAACACTCCCTCGAATTTCAAAATTCAAAGGACGTACAGACGACATGAAAGTCATTCGTGGTGTCAATGTGTTCCCAACTCAGGTGGAAACTGCACTTTTAAGTATGGGTGGAGATGTCGCACCACACTATCTGATGATTGTTGACCGCGAGAACAATATGGATACGCTGACTGTCATGGTGGAAGTAGATGAACGTTTCTTCTCGGATGAGATCCGTGCGTTGGATGGTTTGAAAAATAAAATCGGTGCAGTGTTAAAACAGGCGCTTGGAGTGGCAGTGAAAGTAAAGCTGGTTGAGCCGAAGACAATTGAGCGGAGCGAAGGAAAAGCGAAACGTGTCATTGATAAGAGAAATCTATCTTAAGAGGAGGGAAAATATGAGAATTCAACAATTATCCGTATTTTTGGAGAATCGAGAAGGGCGTCTTGATGAGGTTTTGACAGTATTAGGGAAAAATGATGTCAATATTGTGGCGTTAAGTCTTGCGGACACTGCAGACTATGGGATGCTGCGCATGATTGTATCAGATCCGATGAAAGGAAGAATGGTCTTAAAGGAAGCGGGGATTACAGCGATGCTGACAGATGTGGTTGCAATTCGTGTGCCACATGCGACCGGTTCGCTTAGCAAAGCAATGCATGCATTGGTGGAAGCAAAAGTGAATGTGGAATATATGTATGCATTTGCCAATGGAGCAGACGCCTCGGCGGTGCTGAAATCAGATGAACCGGAAAAAGCAGTTGATGTTTTACGGGAAAATGGATTCGATGTGTGGAGTGCGGATGAAGCGTACAAGGCAAATTGTTAAGAACGAGGAGTGTATCATTGTGATATGCTCCTTATTTTTTTTGTGAAAAGACTGAAAAGTATACAAAATACACATACCGAGAAAGTGAAAACAAAATATATAGGTAAAAATTTACAATTATAAATGGTTATAACAGAAAAAATATGTTATACTGAACGAAATGGCTTGAAGCGGTCAGGAAAGAGAGGAAAAAGAAATTGAAAAGGAAAAAGGTAATTGCAATCTTATTGGCGGCGGCACTTTCGGCAGGAAATCTTTCGGGTCTTGGTATGTTATCAGTTGCGGCAGAAAATACTCAGACAGAACAGGCGGTGGAAAAAGAAAATGAGCAGACGAATATTGCTCTGAATAGAACTGCAAGAGCATCCAACTCATTAGGAGCATCTGCTGAGCATCCTGCAAGAACACCGGAACTGGCGTTTGACGGAAAAGGGGACAACACAACAGACAATATCAACAGCCGCTGGCAGAGCAGTGATGTTCAGGAGTTTCGGGAGGAGTGGCTGGAAGTCGACCTCGGAAACTCAGCAAAAATTTCAAAGGTGACTGTGAAATTCTTTGCAAAATTATATGGAAACTTTGTTATTGAGACATCGGACAGTCAGGCGGAAGATGCGAAATGGACGGAAATTAAATCTGTGGAGATGCCATCCGGCAATGATGCGAATATCATAAAAGAAGTAGATGTAACAAAGGATGGGGAACCGGTGGAAGTATCCCGTTATCTGCGTTTGCGTTTCACATCAGGAAACACGCAGGCTGCAAGCCGTGGAATCGGTGTGTATGAGTTTGAGGTGTACGGAGATTTGAGTGAGCCGGACAAGCCGGAAAAACCAGAAAATCCGGATGCAGTTACCGGAAATATTGCGAAAGGAAAACGTGCCACGGCATCCGGAGTGGAAGTTGGAATGGAGTCCTGCACACCGAATTTAGCAGTCGATGGCGATAAAGAGACAAGATGGTCTGCACCTCAGATGAAAACAGGAACAGATGCGAATCAGAAACAGAATATGCAATGGCTGGAATTAAATCTTGGAAATAATGTGACAGATATCACAAGCATTGATATTTCTTTCTTTAAATTAGTATTTTCTACAGACTATACAATTAAGACGAGAGCAAGCGAAACAGATAATTGGAGAGAAGTCGCACATATTACACATGAGCCAAGTGCAGAACAGAATAAGGTAGATTCTATCAAAACAGTAAAAGAATTGGATAAATATGTCCGTTTTGAGTTTAACAAGGTAAACACACAGGCAGGCGGAAACAGTGTCTCTGTGCGTGAAATTGAAATCAACGGAACGCAGGTTCCGATACCGTATGAGCCGGAAAGTGCAAAAGAAGTGCTTGACACGGTGAAAGGTCTGGATACAATTACAACAGACATGACAGAAGTGCCGCTTCCGCAGGTGCCGGAAGGATATGAGATTCAAGTAATCGGAAGCGAATATCCTCAGGTCATCACAGATGACGGAAAAATCAGCGAGTACAATATGTACGATTATAAGAGCATGGAGATTATGCTTCAGGTTGTGAATAAAGAGGATGAGACGGATGTCGCAAAGAAAGCCTTTCAAGTGGCTGTTCCGAAAAAGACACAGAAGCATTCCGATTTATTCCCGGAGGTACAAAAACAAAATGCAGAGCCAAAAGTAATTCCGAGTATTCAGGAATGGTACGGCTATGACGGAGAATTTAAACTGACAAAAGATTCACGCATCATTGTGAAAGATGGGGCGAATCTTGGCGCAGACAAAATTGCAAAACAGTTTCAGGAAGATATGAAAGAGATTACCGGAATGGAACTTGCAATTGTAAGCGGACAGGAATCAGTTGCAGATGACATTTTGATTGAGTCTGCGGTGGAAGATACATACACACTTGGAGACGAGGGATATCTTCTGCAGGCAGATGACGATGGAATCCATATCATTGGAAATGGATACAACGGATGTCTTTACGGTGCGATGACTTTAGAGCAGGTATTTTATACACAGAAAGATGAATTTAAATTCCCGAAGGGAATTGCCCGTGATTTTTCCAAATATGCAGTCCGTGGAGTGATGATTGATATTGCAAGAACACCATACCGAATGGATGCGTTGGAAGATATTGTGAAAGCGCTGGCGTTCTATAAGATTAATGAAGTACAATTTCATCTGAATGATAACCGACATGTGCCGGGAAATGCAGACCGTGATAAATATGAACATTGGGAAAACGTAGAAGGTATGTTCCGTCTGGAAAGTGATACCTTCCCAAGCCTTAAGACGACGGAGAAAAAGAACGACTATTACAACGAAGTGTTTGGCGGCTCGCCGCAATATACAAAAGAAGAATACAAGAATTTACAGAATTTGGCGATGGATTACGGAATTAATCCGATTTCAGAGATTGATGCACCGGGACATTCGCTTCTGTTTACAAAATATGTGAGAAATCATTTGGATGAGGCACAGAAGGCGGTTCCGGAAATTAAGGGAAATATCAATGCAGATAAAGACTGGGAATTGCTTGCGATGACCGGGGAGAAAAAAGATTCTGCGTTTGCGTTTATGGATGCATTGTTTGATGAGTATCTGGAAGAGGATGTATTTTTAGGTGGCACGGTCAACATCGGAGCAGACGAGTACTGGAATATCAATGATCAGGAACGACCGGGTGTACAGGAGTATATCCGTAAAATGGCAGACAATGTAAAGGATCACGACAAAAAGGTTCGTATGTGGGGATCGACAAGCCAGTTTTTCAAAAATCAAGATCAGGCAAAAGCATATAACGATATTGAAATTGATTTCTGGTCAAATTCATGGGAAAATGCAGCGAATAGAATTGAACAGGGATATAAAGTAGTCAATGTAGATTCGTTCCATCTGTATGGAAATCCTGGGCGCGACAAACGAGATGTTGTCAATGTGGAGCATGTGTTCAATAACTGGGATCCGACAGTGATGACAGGAAGCAAAGTAAGCAAGTCAGAGCCGAATCTTCTTGGAGCAAAGACGGCGCTTTGGGCAGACATTGCAGATATGGGTGTGACAGAAAGAGATAATTTTGAACGTATCATGCGTCAGGCAGCAGTGTTGAGTGAAAAGACATGGGGCGGAACAGATGAGACACAGACATTTGAAGAGTACAGTTTCAAGTATGACAGATTACAGCAGGGACCGGGCGTGTCTTTGGGGGCAGATGTAGACAGTGAGACCGGGCTTGTGCTGGATTATGATTTTGCAAATGTTAAGGACGGAAAAGTATATGATGCCAGCGGAAATGGATATAACGGAAATATTTCGGATGCAAAGATAAAAGAAGAAGCTGGGACAGCGTGGCTTCAGCTGAACGGAGATACAGAGGTGCAAACGGAGCTTCGATCTATGGATTATCCATACACGGTACAATTTGAACTTCGACTTGCAAAAGAGGGCAATGGTGATGGAGAGACATATATTTTTGACGGACGCGATGGAAGATTGTCAATCAATGACAAAGGGAACTTGCAGATTAATCGTTCTTACTTTACACAGGACTTTGGTTACCAGATTCCAACAGACAAACCGGTGCAGATGACAATTGTCGGGACGCAGCAGGTGACGAAGTTGTACATTGATGGAAAATTAGAAAAGACACTTTTGCGAACTACGAATTCAGAGACGGATTATGAGCATCTGTTATCGACATTTGTATTTCCGCTTTCTTCTATAGGAAAAGGGATAGAGGGTGAACTTGCAAATTTGAAAGTATATAACAAAGCGTTGTCACCGGAAAAAATCAAAGAAGTTTCAGAAAAAAAAGAAGTGACAGAAGTCAATGTGTCTCAGGGGACAGCGGCTGCAGGAACGGCGCAGCGAAAAGGTGACGGCAATCAGGATGTGGACTGGAAAAAACTTCGTGTCGGCTGGAAAGCAATTGATGGTGACGGCAATGCTCTGGATGGAAAGCATGGCGCAGATGTGAGTGAGAAAGATTCATATTTTGAGGGTGCATATGCGGACAGCGCATTTGCGGTAGATATGCTGGAAGAGCAAGACATCAGTAAGCTGGTACTGCAATGGGATCGAGCGCCAAAAAGTTTTAAGATTCAGATTTCAGAAGATGGAAGTGTGTGGAAAGATTTACAGACTGTAGATGGAGAAAGTGTCAATACAATCACATTTGCAGAAACGATTCACACACGTTACATTAAAATGCAGGGAGTAAGTCTGAATGGAAGCAATACGTTCAAATTGAGAGAATTCGAAGCGTATGAGGCAGTGGACAAGACAGCGCTGAAAGAGCAAGTGAAAGCAGCGAAAGAAAAATGCGAAGAGTTTGGTCTGACGTTTGCAGATGCAAAGGGATATGATGCTTTTATGGATGCATATATGAAAGCAGAGGCAATGTACGAAAACACACTGGCAGAACAAAATGATGTGGATCTTGCAACGAAGACATTGGAAGAAACGCTGAAAGACCTTCCAGAGAATCCGGAGCCAGGGGAAGTAGAAGTGGAATCAGTCAAAGTGACTGTAAATAAGACGGAATTGAAAGTCGGAGAGACGACAACGGCAAAAGCAGTGATTACACCGGATAATGCAACAGATCAGACAGTCTCATGGACAACTTCTGATGAGTCTGTGATAACAGTGGATAAAGACGGACAGATCACAGCAAAGAAGATCGGAAAGGCAAATGTGATTGCAACTGCATCTAATGGAAAAACTGACAAAGTAGAAATTACGGTTGTTGAAGAGAAAACGGATCCAAAACCGGATAATGGAGACGATGGAAAAGATAATCAGAATCAGACTCAGAATACGAAGCCGGAAGAGGATAAAAAGAAAGATCCTGTCAAGACGGGAGACCCACAGTCTATCGTACTGTGCCTTGGAGCAATGGTGGCAGCCGGAGTAACTGTCATTGGAAGAAAAAAGAAAAGAGATTAATTAAAAAGTAAAATTAAAAGAGCAAAAATCGGAGGCAGAAATGAAGAAAACAGTCAAAAAAAGGTATGGTAGTGACATTATCAGCATGTATGCTTGCAAATTCAGTTCCATTATCGAATTTTACAGTACAGGCAGCGTTAAAGCAGGAATTTGTTGAATTTACAAATGAACAAAACAGAGGTGGATGGTCAAAGGCGAGTGGAAACGGGAAAATCGAGTTTACAGACGGAGAGAACGAAAAAGGATATATGGTGTTAAGCTCAGATGATAATACGATTTTTTCGGAAAACCAGTCAGAAAAACGTGCAGACGGTTATGTGGAGATGGATATGACTCTGACGAAAGCAGACAATGGTGGCCGCATGGGAATTATTTTTCGGTATAACAATGAAAACGACTGGCAGGGAATCGGTATTGACAGTGGAAGCTGGAATTGGTTCAACGGAGCAGGTGAGTGGGGAAGCGTAACATCTGCGGCTAAAAGTTTTACAAAAGTAGGAGAAACTCATAGAATTCGAGTGGAATACCGCGGAAACAACGTGAAAGTTCTGCAGGATGGTGTGGAGATCATAAATCAGGAAATCGACAAGTTCAGCAACGAAAAAGCGGGGAATGTCGGTATGCGCCTCTGGGGAAAGGTGTCTGAAAACTATGATTGTGCTTTTAAAATCGACAATGTAAAGACAGGGGAAATCGCAAAAGAAGTTGTTCTTACACCGGATCATTTTACAGTTGATTATGAGGAAGCCGGAAAAGAAGATTTCAAAGTAACAATTGCTGAGGAGTCTTTGCAACTGACAGAAATTAAAAGTGGGAATGTGGCATTAGAAAAGGACAAAGATTACACATTTCATGCCAATACAGTTACGATAAAAAAAGAATATATTGCACAGATCAAAGATGCGGCATCCACAAATTTGACATTTGTATTTGAAGATGGACAACAGAAAACGTGCAGTATACAAATCAAAAAGGAAGAAGAACAAGTTTCTTATAATCGTGATTTCACAAAAGGGACAGAGGGGTTTGAAAAAGTTTCTGGAGACAGCGGAGTGCTGGAAGCAGGGAAAGATGGTGTGACTGTTCAGAAAGATGGTGTGTTCATTGATCAAAATTCTAAGGAGCTTAAGAATCAAGAAGTGGAATTTACATATGATCCGCTAAATAATAGCTGTAATTATGGCGTGGTGCTGCGCTATACATCTCCGACAGACTATATTTATGTGGGACCTTCTGCTCAAAATAACCAACATTATACAAAATGGGGGATTTATAATCAGAACGGAAGACTTGCAGAGATTGAGGACAGCGGTTTTGTACTTTCCGGACGTGACGTTCCGTATAAAGTAAAAGTAAGAGTTGTTGAAAATGTAGTGACAATCTTTTTGGATAATGAAGAGATTTACAATGGAGAGATAGGTGGACTTACAACGAATGCCGGAAAAGTTGGTTTTCGAACAACAGAAAGTACGGGCATGACAATTCAAGGATTTACACAGGAGACAGCAAATGCGCCAGAAGTGGTGGAAAGCACGTCGGAAGCTGAGATTTCTTCTGAGCAAATGACAGTGACGCTGGATGCAAATTTCCCAAGAGTGGTCGGGTATACCTTGAAGGAGGGAGGGCAGACTGTCAAGGGGCAGGAACTTGCATTGCATCAGGTGGAATTGAATAATAAACTGTACACACCGAAGGTTACATCAGATATTTCCGGTGCGAAGGCGACCTATCATGTTTCGGAAGAATCAACAGGGATTTCGTTTGATGTCATCATGGAAGTAAAAGAAAATGTACTGTCTATGCATGTAAAAAATATCAAAGATGATAAGACAAAGCTATATACTTTGAATTTCCCGGAACACAGTCTGATCTCTATGTCGAGCAAGGATGCAGGCGGCATGCTCACGGTAAATGATTATCGCTCGGAATCAAAGGTAGAACTTTCAAAAGCAAATGCCGCAAATGCTTACAGTGAGACAACGCTTGCCGTGCTGAGTAATCAGAATGTGGCGGCAACTCTGACAGGAGAATCCTATAAGAATCGGCATGAGGTGGCGTATCAGACATTTGATGCGGGGGATCACACTTCCACGGGACTTTGGATGAATGAGTTTACATACAGAGGTCTGGATGGAGAAGTAATGTATGAGCCGGCTGTGAAAGTGGCTATTACAGCGGATCGCAACAAAGACGGTAAGGTGGATTATCAAGATGGTGCAATTGCACTGCGTGATGACTGTATGACCAGAAAAACAGGCGCAGATGTTGTGACAGATACATGGACGATGGTTGCAATGAATGTGGGATCTGAGGCACAGTATCCGTTTCTTCGTATTTTAGACAATGTAAAGAAGATGTCACTTGCGATGGATGGATTTGGTCAGAATATAATTATCAAAGGATATCAAAGTGAAGGGCACGACTCATCACATCCGGATTTTGCAAATTACAATAAACGTGCCGGAGGTTTGGAAGATTTTCAGACATTACTTGAAAACTCTGAAAAATATAATGCCAAGATAGGAATCCATGTCAATCATACGGATATTTATCCGGAATCGCCGCAGTTTGGAAGATTGTTCACAGATCAGGCAGCGTGGAGCTGGTATGATTCTTCAAAACAGATTATACGTGAAAATGATGATTTGGATAAGAGTGAAAATGGTCTGGATGGAAGGTTCGGACAGTTGTATGACAAAGATACCAATGGACAAATAGATTCGACCTATGTGGATGTATTCTTTGGTACAAGATGGCCGATGTATAAATTGATTGAAAATATTGCGGGTCGTGACATCGTTCTTGGAACGGAATATGCGGATGAGATGGCATCGCACAGTGTGTTCGCACATGGAATTCAGGTGGAGCCAGTGGCATCGAATCTGAAAGCGGCAGGAAATCTGGTTCGTTTTGTGGAAAATAATCAGTCTGATATTTTTCAGCAGCATGATCTGTTCCGTGGTGTGAAGGATCGTAACTCAGATACAGCTGGGATCAATGGATGGCAGACGGCGAAAAATATGAACAATGCACTGCAGATTTTTTATGAGCAGATACTTCCGAACAAGTTCCTTGCACAGTATCCGGTTATGCAGTATACAAGCAATGAGCAGGCGGTGCTTGGTGAAAATAATGAAGTTGTGACAAAGATGGAAAATGGTGTCAATGTCATCACGAAAGACGGAAAAGAAGTTGCGAGAGGAAATAAAATATTTATTCCGTGGGAAAAAGACGATGATACAGAAGGAAAGATTTATCATTACAATGGCGATGGAGGAGAGAGTACATGGTCACTTCCGAATTCGTGGGAAGATGCATCGCAGGTTACGGTATACAAGCTTTCTGAAAATGGAAAAAGCGATAAACAAACAGTGTCTGTGACAGATGGAAAAGTGACGTTGAAAGCAGATGCAAAAACAGGATATGTGCTTTACAAAGAAGAAGCGAAAAAGATTGAAACATCGGATACGATGGAATGGTCAACAGGTTCTCCGGTAAAAGATATGGGATTTGATTCTTATAATTTTGATGAGTGGAAGCGATCTTCTTCGGCAAAAAGTGTGGAACATATTATGATTGAAGATAATTCGCTTGGAAATGCGCATCTTTACATTAAAGGGAAAAAAGATGGGCAAGTGGAGCAGGTTCTGACAGGACTTGAGAAAGGACAAACCTATTCGGCATCGGTATGGTGTATTACAGATGATGGAAGAAAAGCATCTATCGAAGTCGAGAATGGGGACGAAGTTGTATCGAATTATATGGACAGCAGCAATGTAAAATATGGAGTTCATCACAATGACAAATACCAGACATATGCACAACGTATGCAGGTTCGTTTTACGGCAACATCTGACAAGGCGGTGTTGACTTTGGCTGCGGAGGAAGGAAAGACAGATGAATCGGTAGTGGATTTTGATGATGTACGTGTCATGAAAGTAAATCCGTCGACAAATCCTGAACCTGCAAAATACACATATTGGGAAGATTTTGAAAATGTAGACCAGGGATATGGTGTGTTTGTGTCAACGGAGTCTGACCAGTCGCATTTGTCACAGAAGAATGCAGTAGATCCGCAATATACGCCGGATGTAATCGATGGCAACTATTCATTGAAGGTACGTGCGGGAGATTACATGAGAACGATTCCTTCGACAGTAAGACTGGAGCCAAATACAGAGTATACAGTAGGAATCGATTATAAATCTCCGTCTTCGAATGCGTTTACATTCGCAGTGAAATCAGACAAAGCAAGTAAGGAAAATGATGCGCAACATGCTGTGGTTGCGAGTGAAGTGGTAAAAGATCAAGAAGGAAAGCTGGTATTGAAGTTTACAACCGGAGATTATGATGATTACTATGTAGATATTACAAAAAATGCAGCGACAGAATATTATGTAGACAATTTCTATGTGGAACAGGCTCGCGCTATGAACCAGGAAACACTGGGGGCGCTGATTGAAGAGGCGAAGGCGTTAGATGAAAAGGCATATACAAAAGAGTCTTTTGAAAACATGCAGGCTGCGTTGAAAGAAGCTGAGAAAGTGCATAAAAATCAAAATGCTTCGAAAGAAGAGATTGAAAAGGCATATACAGATTTAGAGACTGCCATGGAAAATCTGGATGCCTATGCAACAGCTGAGGATAAGGAACAGCTCTCGAAAGTAATTCGTGAGATGAAGAGTATTCTTGCGAGCGACTACAAGCAGGATGAAAAGTGGCTGGCGTTCCAATCTGCGCTCAAAGAAGCGGAGTCTTTATATGATTCAGACAAGGCGACCCAGAAAGAGGTTGCTTGGATGATTCGCGATTTGCGGGAAGCAAAAGAAAGGTTGAACCCATTAGTAGACAGAACAGCATTAAGAGCAATCATGGCAAAAGCAGAGAGAGTAGATAATAATTCTGTTGTAGATGGGAAAGAATTACAGACATTCTTAAGCGCTTACAGTGAAGCAAAAACAACTGACTTAAAACCGGGAGTGACAGAAACGGAGATTTTGCAGGCAACACAGAAATTGACAGATGCATATAATGCGATTGTTTTAAAAGAAGATTCTAAAAATCAACTTGTAAGCACAGCGCTTGAAAAGGCGGATGAAGATGTAAACTATTTTCTGGAAAAGGACTGGAAAGAAATTCAGGAGGCTAAAGCAGCGCTTGAAAAGATGAAAAATCAGACAGGTGTTTTGGTAAAAGATTACTTTGAAGTATTAGATCGTCTGGAGGCTGCGCTGGAACATAAATTGAGCAGACCGGTGGTGCCGTCTGCGGTGGAAATTGATTCAAAGAACTTCAAGATTTCAGCAAACACAGAGCAGGCAGATAATGCGGCTCATAATGAAGGACCTGTCAAATATGCATTTGACAAAAATCCAAATACGATCTGGCACAGCAGTTATAATCCGATGTTTACGGTATCGGCAGACAATCCGGCAGAGATTACAATTGATATGGGAAAATCATATACGATTAATCAGTTTTCATATTTGCAGCGCCCTGCTGGAGGAAATAATGGAAAAGTACAGAAATACAATCTGTATGTCAAATCGAATCAGGCAGATAAATGGAAGAAAATTGTATCGGATGGAACATTTGCGGATAAACAAGAACTTCAAAAAGTGACATTTGATGAAGTGGAAGCACAGTATGTCAAATTTGAAGTGACACAGGGATTTGGTAGCTTTGCGACAGCAGCAGAACTTGCGGTTTATCAGAAAGCTTCTGATTTTTCAAAATTGCAGAAAGCGATGGATGAAGCGGAGAAGTTGGATCGTACAAAATATTTAGAAGTATATTACTCCAACATCGATCAGTTATGCGAAGAGGCAGAAGAGTTGCTAAAAGATTTTATGACGGAACAGGCAAAAATTGATGCGCTCACAGAACAATTGCAAAAGGCTTTGGATGCACTTGAGGCGCTGGCTGCAAAATCAGATATTAAATTGTTGGAAGAAGCGGTAGAGGCTGCACGAAATATTGATTTAGATCAGTACAAAAACACAAAAGAATTTGAAAAAGCACTGTCTGCTTCTGAGAAACTGCTGGCAGAATACAAAAAAGAAGAAAGAATATTACAAAAAGATGTGACAGAAGCAATTTTGAAATTGACTGAGGAACAAGGAAAGCTGGAAGAAAAAGATCCGGTAAAACCAGAAAAGCCAGAGGTAGATATGGTTGTGGTGAAAGCGGAACAAACCACATTGAAAGTTGGAGCTGCCACAAAGGTATCTGCGACAATCATGCCGGAAGATGCCAAAGATAAGGCTGTGACATGGTCTGTATCAGATGAGAATATTTTGTCTGTGAGTCCAGATGGAACGGTGACTGCGAAAAAAGAAGGAAAAGCATATGTAATTGCAACTTCTTCGAATGGAAAAACCGGACGAGTAGAAATTACAGTTGTTTCAAAGGATACTGTTTCGAATCCGGAATCATCAAAAGATGAAGGAAAAGAAAATAAGAAAGAGCCTGTGAAAACAGGGGATACGCAGTCGACAGCGTGGTATATCGGCTTGATGGCGGCAGTTGGTGCAGTTGTATTTGGCACGAAAAAGAAGAAAGAAAAGGATGAAATGTAGTTAAGCAATAAAAGGTTCTGGATTTGGTGAAAACCAAATTTGGAACCTTTTTAAATGAAATTGTTAAAAATGGCTAAAAATATAAAATTCATGCATTGAAAACGGTTGTTTTTAACATGGAAAATATACAAAATGATGAAAAACTTATATATTATACCTATAAAAATGAAAGTGTGCTAAACTAAAAGAGTGCATGATTGCTACAAAACAAACAATCTTGCAAATTTATCTAATCTGCAAAAAGACTTGGAAAGGAGTTTGAATTGCAGAGGAAAAGGAGAAGGTTATGAAAAGAAAACTTTTAAGTTCCATGCTCGCGGCGGCAGTAGTCGTGACGAGTACGTTCTCCACAACATCAGTCTCTGAGGCGAAGGAACCAGATGCCTCAAATGGCAAAGTTGAGGTTACGATGAAAGATAATTCCGTAACAATTGGAAACGATGCCATTGAAAGAACATTTTCAACAGCAGATTCAAAGTTATCTACTACTGAAATTGTGAACAAGAGAACGGATGGTGGAGAGACTAACTTTACACCGGAAGAAGGTAGTGAAGAATTTATTGTCAAGACGACAAAAGAAAAGAAAGACCCGATTAGTTTGGAGCCGATTGACAGAAAAGGATGGACAGCAGAGGCGGACAGTTATCAGAATGGCGCGGCAGGCGCTTCTGATGGACCGGCATCAAATCTGTTAGATGGGAAGATTGATACAATTTGGCACAGTAATTATGGTGGTGGAACAAATGGTGCGGGCGATCAGGATTACCCACACAATGTTGTGATCAAATTTGATGATTCTGAGACGTTTCAGTCATTTTCATATACGCCTAGAAAAGAAAGTGAGACGACAAACGGAAACATCAAAGGCTATAAATTGTATGCATCTACAGAGGCGGAAAAACTTGATTTTAATTCAGATAAATGGGGAGAACCGATTGCGGAAGGCGAATTTGAGTATGATGGCACCAACCCGATTTATGTGAACTTAAAGGAAACATGTACAGCAACACAGATTAAGTTTGTGGCAACATCGTCAAATAACGGCGAGAAGTTTGCGGGTGGCGCAGAATTTAATTTACATAAAGATAAAGTGCCGGTTGTTGCGGACGACAGAGCGTTTAAGACAAGTGACTTACAACTGGAAGATGGCAAGGATGCCGTGAGGGTTGAAGATACAACAGCAACTATCAACGGGGAGAAGAAGACAGGTAAGAAGGTGACGTTTTCCTTTGAACCGTATACACATAAAGGTGTAGAGTATACAATCGACGAAGTAGTTGTTATGTATGAAGGGGATCACTTCATGCGTAAATATTTGGAAATTGAAGTTCCGGATGAAGATATGGGAAAAGCGGAAATTGACTATATCGATCTGGAATCTCTGAAAGTAGAAGAGTCTGATAAACAGTGGACAATTCCGAGAGGAAAAGGTGGAATTGTTCAGATGGAAGAGTTTAAGGCGAATCTTGGACAGCCAATCTATATTCAGGGCATGTTTTTCGGATGTGAATTCCCGGCGGCAGATACGGAGATTGTAGACGAGACAGGATATATGCGTTACTATACCGGAAAAACATTCGAAAGAATGAAAGAGGATAATCAACTGACAACAGATGGAAAATATGTGACATGGCAGACGGTTGCCGGCGCTGCAAGAAGTACGGAAAACGAAGTTATTCAGGCAGATTTCTATGATTACATTGATTCGATTGCAACTCCATCAGAATTTCGAATTCAATATAATTCATGGTTCGACAACATGATGAAGATTGACGATGAAAATATTTTGGAATCTTTCATTGAAATTGATCGTGAGTTGAACAATGCGGAAGTACGTCCGCTGGATTCTTACGTTGTGGATGATGGGTGGAATGCTTACAACGATGGAACGCTAGGGGCTGGCTCTTATCCGCAATCGGGATCAGAGATTAATAAAGAAGGGTTCTGGACATTCAATGAAAAATTCCCAGATGAACTGACACCATCCAGCGAGTTAGTGCAGAAGTTTGGAAGTAATTTCGGTGTGTGGGTTGGACCAAGAGGCGGCTATAACTTCTATGGAACATTGGCAAATATCATAGAAAAAGCTGGAAATGGAAGCAAAGCCGGCGGTTCCATTGATGTTGCAGACCGGGTGTACGTAGAAAAATTTAAAGATATGGCAATTGACTGGCAGAAGCGATTCAAGGTAAATTACTGGAAATGGGATGGATTTGCGGATACAGGACAGTATAATCACTTTAATAATTCAGGTGGTGCGGACGGTGTTCCGGTATATAGCGAGACGAATCACCATATGACGGGTGGTTACCATCAGATGTACCATGTGACGGATTTGTGGGAAGCATGGATTGATCTTATGGAAGCAGTACGCCAAAGTGAAAAAGAGGATGGCATTAACAATCTGTGGATTTCATTGACATGCTATGTAAACCCAAGTCCTTGGTATTTACAATGGGCAAACTCTGTATGGATTCAATGTACACATGACCAAAAGGATGCTGGTTTTGGTACAACAAAAATGAACAAGCAGATCACTTACCGTGATGCATGTTACTATGATTTCCTGAAGAATCATGAGTTCCAGTTCCCATTGCAGAACATTTACAACCATGATCCGGTATATGGAAAAGAAGGAACCGGAATGAATGTGAATACGGCTACAGATGAAGATTTCCAGAACTACTTATATATGCTTTCTACACGTGGAACAGCTTTCTGGGAACTATACTATTCTGACAGTATCATGACAGATGGCAAGTATGAGATTACCGGAGAATTTTTAGAGTGGGCGGAAGAAAATTATCATATGCTGAAGAATTCTAAAATGATTGGTGGACGACCGGACAATACAACTTTGGGAAGTGCTTCTTCAAGTGAAGCATCAGCAGAAGCGTACGGATTTTCATGCTTTGATGGAAAAGAAGGAATCATTTCACTTCGTAACCCATCTGCTTCCGCTGATAAAGAAATTAAATTTACATTTGACCGAACTATAGGTGTTGCTGAAGGTGCAGGCACATTAGATTATTATTTGGAGCATAGTTATAAGCTTTCCGACGAGTCTGCTCAGACAGGAACATTGACATACGGACAAGAATATACAGTGAATTTGAAACCAAATGAAGTACGTATTTTACGAGTTTCTGCACAAAAAGATACAAAAGCACCTGAGATTGACCGGATTATGACAGACGGTAATTGTGAAGTTACGGTAAAATTCAATGAAAAAGTATCTGGAAATCTCTTTGCAGTGGATGGTTCCGGAATTGCTTCAATTGAAAAGAGCGCGGACGACACAACATATCATATCACTTTGACAAAAGCGCCGGAAGACGGAAAGACAATCACGGTGACGCCAAAAGATATCAAGGATATGTCAGGAAATGCGACGACAGCATCTGCATCAGTTGTATATCACAAGGGCAATGTAGTTGTCGAGAATAAGGAAATTGCAGAAGCCGGAGAAATTGCAGCGGCAGATAAGTCATTGAACTCTAATAACGGATTCAGTGTGGCTGCATCTGTAAATACAACAGGCAAGGATCAGACACTTGTAAAACAAAATGATCAGTATGAATTAAAAGTTACAGCAGACGGAAAAGCTTCCTTTACACTGAATGGTGCGACAGCAGTTTCCGGTAAAACGATCAACGATGGCAAACAACATGTAGTTGTCGGTGTGAAAGAAAACAACGGTATGCTGAAGCTTTATGTGGATGGCAGTCTGGAAGGTTCGGATTACAAGGAAGGCAACAGATACCATAAGGTAGAAAAAGCTGCAATTATAGTTGGAAATGATGTTTCAAAAGCCGGCGTATATGATACCGCATATGGCTATGATAAAGTAGATGAAATCTTCCAAGAAGGGTTCTCAAAATTAGAATTGACAAATGAGATGATCACAGTGTCAGGAACATCTGAAGGTGAGAAACAGAAAATTTTAGACGGAGACAATACATCATACTGGACTAGCCAGCAAGTTACAGAGGGTGATGTCAACAGTGAAAATGCTTGGTTGAAAGTGGATTTGAGTGCAACTTACAAGTTGGATCAGATTGACTATACACCACGTTTCCATAATGGACCTGATAATTACTGGTGCTGTACCGGTAATATCAAAAAACTGATTGTGGAGACAAGTGTGGATGGAAAAACATGGACAGCAGTGACAGAAGAAGGTGGCCGTGATCTTTCGAAAAAAATAGTGAAAGAGAATAACAGCTCATTCTTCCCGGAAGAGATTACATTTGAAGCAAAAGAGGCAAGATATGTACGTATCAGCGGTTCGGAATCTTATCATTGGGATTCACAGAAAGTGAATGATTATATTACTGTTGCAGATCTTGCAATCTACGGAGAGAAGGCAGGAGCAGAAAATATTGCAAAAGATAGTGATGTGACTGTGACTGCGAAATGGACAAAAGATGACACAGATGCAGCCAAAGGCGGAGACAGACCGATGTCTATGGTTGTGGATGGCAACAAGACAGATACTAACGGAAACTACGGTGAATTTGGTGCGGATAACAAAGCAGAATCTTCTTATATGCAGATTGATTTAGGAGAAGTGTGCGATGTAGATACATTGAATTTATATCGTTACTGGAATGGAAATCGTGTTTATGATCCATCTGTCGTTTTAGTTGCAGAGGAAGAAGCTGATTTTGAAGACGGAACAGCGACAGTTGTATACAATGCAGATAAAGAGAAAATTCATGGATTGAATGACAAATATTATACAGAAGTTAAAGATGAAACATATGAAGAAACTGCACAAGGTAAGTCGTGGAACTTACCGGAAAACACAAAGGCAAGATTTGTGCGTGTGTATATGCATGGTGTGAAAAATGGTGGAGACACAAACCATATCGTAGAGATGGAAGTGATCGGAACAAGACCTGACAAAGAAGAAGTGCCAGCAGTTGATCTTACAAAATTGATTGAGAGATTAACTGTATTAGCAGCAGTGGATACGTCAAATACAACAACAGACAGTGTGGCGGCATTTAAAGCACTTGTAAAAGAAGGATATGATCTTGTTGCATCTGGAGCAAAGACACAGGACGAAGTAGACGCTATGTTGAAGAAACTGGAAGGCGCAGAAAACAAACTGGTAGATACAAAAGCGCTGAAAAAAGCAATTGCAGATGCAGAAAAGAAAGTGGCAGAAAGTACAAAGACAAGTGCAGCAGCGACATTAGCAAAAATCGAAGAGGCAAAAGCGCTTTTGAAAAATGGTACAACAGAAACAATGAATCAGATGATCAAGGCTTTGGAAGATGCCATGAAGACACTTGTTGCAAGAGGTGATGTGAAAGAACTGAAAGCATTGATCGACACATATGAAAAAGAAGAATTGAAAGAGGCAGATTATACAACTTCTACATGGAGTGCTTATGAGACAGCCTTGAACGCGGCAAATGCTATTGTTAAAGACAACAGTGACAGTGACCAGACACAGGTAGATGCAGCGAAGAAAGCGTTGGAGGATGCACATAAAGCATTGGAAAAACGCGGAAATACAGATGCATTGAAAGCGTTGGTTGAAAAGTACAAGGATTTAAAAGAAGCAGATTATACACATGACACATGGGTAGTATTTAACGAAGCGTTTGATGCGGCAAAAGCAATTGTGGCAGACAACAGCGACAGCACCCAGGCGCAGGTGGATGCGGCAAAAGAGGCGTTGGAAAATGCTTATAATGCATTGAAGGAGGCTCCGGAGAATCCACAGCTTGACACAAGCAGACTGGAAAAAGCAATTGCAGATGCAAAGGCGGTTGTCAAAGAGTCTTATACAACAGATTCTTACAATGCAATGAAAGTGGTTCTTGATGAGGCGGAAGACTTGTTGAAAGAAGAAGCTCAGGATCAGGATACAATTGATGCCAAGACAGAAGCGTTGAATGCGGCAATTGAAGCGTTGGTAAAACGAGGCGATGTAAAAGAACTTTCAGAATTGGTGAAAGCATACGAAGAAGAGAAACTGAATGAAGAAGTATATACAACTTCTACATGGAGTGTTTACCAGACAGCATTGGATGCAGCGAAAGCGATCATAAAAGATAACAGCAATAGCGACCAAGAAAAGGTAGATGCAGCAAAAACAGTTTTAGAAGCTGCAAAAGAAGCGTTGGAAGAACGAGGCAATACAGACAGCCTTAAAGAGCTTGTAACAGTATGTGAGGAACTGAAGGAAGAAGACTTTACAGCGGATACATGGAAAGTGTTTGAGAATGCGCTTGATGCAGCAAAAGTAATTGTTGAAGATAACAGTGACAGCAATCAGACACAAGTAGATGCAGCTAAAGAAGCGTTGCAGAAAGCAAAAGACGATCTGAAAGAAGCAGAAAAACCTGTTGACAAGAGCAAGTTGGAAGAAGCATATAACAAGTATAAAGATCTGAAAAATGATGGTTATACAGAAAACAGCTGGAAAACATTTAAGAATGCGCTTGATGCAGCAAAAGCAGTTTTAGAGTATGAAGATGCGACGGCAGAGCAGGTAGATGCAGCACTTGCACAATTAGAAAAAGCAGTCAGTGGATTGAAAAAAGCACCAATTGATGGAAGTGGAAACAATCAAGGTGGACAAAATAACAATCAGAAACCATCTACAGGTGGTTCAGGCTCAAACGGAAGTGTAAAAACAGGAGATTCTTCAGATGTAATGCTGTGGGGAATCTTTGCGGCAGCAGCTCTTATGGCTGGCGTAGTCGTAAAAAAGAAAAAAGCTTAGTGTAAAATCAAAAAGAGCAGAGGCGGGAAAACCGCTTCTGCTCTTTTTCTAATCATTTCGCATAAGAATTGCTTTTTAAATATTAATTAAATATATATTATATACATAAACATAAATAAAAGGCACATCTACATTTTGATTCTGATTAAAGTTTTACGACGTTCACTGCCTGAGGTCCTTTTGCACCTTCAGTTACTTCGAATTCTACTTCCTGACCTTCTTCTAAAGATTTGAAACCTTCCATGTTAAGTCCAGAATAGTGAACGAATACATCGTTTCCTGCTTCGTCGGAAATGAATCCGTAACCTTTTTGGTTGTTAAACCATTTTACTGTACCTTTGTTCATGTTGATACCTCCATAAAAATAAATAATAAAGTTGTATATTACTTGCGTAATATTGAATTAGATTAGCATAATTTTATATAAATGTCAATATTTTTGAAAAAATATAATGAAAAATGCACAAATATAGGTTACAATAAGACGTAACAATGAAAATAAGGAGATAGAATATGAGAATTTCGACAAAAGGGACATATGCATTGGAAATAATAGTGGATCTTGCAATGCATTCTTCGGAAGAACATTTAGAGCAGCTGAAAAATATTGCAGCACGGAGAGGTCTGTCTGAAAAGTATTTAGAGAGGATTGTCAAAGCAATGAAGAATGAGAATCTGATTTTGAGTACAAGAGGAGCAATGGGGGGATATCGTCTTGCAAGACGACCGGAAGATATTACTGTTTTGGACGTGCTTCGCTCTGTGGAAGGAGAACTTGCGCCGGTCGAGTGTCTGACAAAAGAGACAGATTGTGGAATTGCGTGTGAGGATTGCGTGACACGGGGAGTCTGGGCTGATATGTGGAGAGAAATATTAAGTGTTACAGATGATGTTTCGGTCGCAGATATTACAAAAGAGGTAGTTGACAGAGCAGGAAAATAGGTGTATAACATAAAACATGTAATACTTAGCAAAGTGGTAGGAAAAGGAAAATTCTTATGAAAATATCGACAAAAGGAAGATATGGACTGCGGGCGCTGGTAGACTTGGCAGGTCATGACAATGGAGAGCCAATTGCGTTGGCAAGTATTGCACAAAGGCAAAAACTGTCATTGAATTATTTGGAACAGGTTTTTAGTGTGCTTAGGAAGGCTGGAATTGTAAAAAGCCTGAAAGGGGTGAACGGAGGGTACCGTTTGGCAAAAAAGGCTGATGATATCACGGTGAAAGAAGTTTTGGAAGTACTGGAAGGAAAGTTCTCGATTGTAGATGAATATGCACAAGAGAAGGGGACAGATGACGTGCAAGAAGCGATTAAAACTTTAGTCTGGGATCAGATTAATACACGGGTGAACCAGTTGCTGGAGGAGAAGACATTGAAGCAGTTGATGGCATCATTTGCCGATGAAAACAGAAAGCAGAAGTCTATTTGAAGGAGGAATTACTTATGGGAAAAGTATATCAAAATGTAACGGAATTAATTGGGCATACACCTCTTTTAGAAGTGCAGAATATCGAATCAGAGCTTGGGTTAAAAGCAAAGATCCTGGTGAAATTAGAGCTGTTTAATCCGGCGGGAAGTGTAAAAGACCGTGTTGCGAAAAATATGGTGGAGGAGGCTGAACGCCAGGGAATCCTTAAGCGTGGAGGGACAATCATCGAACCTACAAGTGGAAATACCGGAATTGGACTTGCGTCCATTGCGGCATCAAAGGGGTATCGTGCAATCTTTACAATGCCTGAGACGATGAGTGTAGAACGGCGGAAACTTCTTCAAGGTTATGGCGCAGAGATTGTTCTGACAGACGGGAAAAAAGGAATGGCTGGAGCGATTGCGAAAGCTGGAGAACTTGCAGAAGAGATTGATGGGGCAGTTGTTCTTGGTCAGTTTATAAACAAAGCGAATCCGGCTGCGCATACCGCTTCTACCGGACCGGAGATATGGGAAGATACCGAAGGTAAGGTGGATATCTTCGTTGCGGGAGTCGGTACCGGTGGAACAATTACAGGAACCGGGGAGTATTTAAAAGAGAAAAATCCGGCGCTGAAAGTAATTGCAGTGGAGCCGGCGGCATCACCGGTGTTATCAGGAGGAAAACCAGGACCTCATGGTCTGCAGGGGATTGGAGCAGGTTTCATTCCGGAGATTTTGAATACGGAGATTTATGATGAGATTGTGCAGGTGGAAAATGACGAGGCATATGCAGCTTCCAGAATGCTTGCCCACAAAGAAGGGGTACTGATAGGAATTACATCCGGCGCAGCGCTTCACACGGCGATAGAGCTTGCAAAAAGAGAAGAGAATGCAGGAAAAACAATTGTGGCAATATTGCCGGATACGGGAGAACGATATTTGTCGACACCATTATTTGAGGTATAATTTTCAAGAAAAAAAGTCATTGTAAAGTATGATACTTTGCAATGGCTTTTTTACGGCAATAAAGATTTTGCAGTATGCATAAAAAATAAAGGGAAAAATCGTGAACTATTTTGAATGAAATTGATTGACTTTGAACGAAAATGAATTTAAAATAGATTTAGAAGAGAGGTGTAAATATGCTGGCGGAAGAACGGTTTAACCGGATATTAAATATTGTAGAAGAAAAGAAAAGTGTCACAGTGACAGAATTGACAGAGCTTTTGGATACTTCCGAGTCTACGATACGAAGGGATCTGACAACGCTGGATAAGCGAAAAAAACTGATTAAGGTGCATGGCGGCGCGACGGCAGTCGATATGGAATATATGACAAAAGACTCTTCGGTTTCTGTGAGACAGGATTTGAACAGAGAAGAGAAGATAAAGATTGGAAAGTACGCAGCCGGATTGATCAGAAAAGATGATTTTGTCTATATCGATGCAGGAACAAGTACAGAATATCTCGTGGAGCAGATTCTGGAAAAGGAAGCAGTTTATGTGACGAATGGCATTTCTCATGCAAGAAAATTGCTGCATAAGGGATGCAGAGTATTTTTGCTCGGCGGAGAGCTGAAAAAAGAGACAGAGGCTTTGATCGGAGCGGAAGCACTGGAAAGCCTGGAAAAATATAATTTCACAAAAGGATTTTTTGGTGCGAACGGGATTCACAATGAATATGGAATCACCACGCCGGATCTCAATGAAGCTGCTGTGAAAGAAAGAGCGTTCAGACAATGCAGGAAAAAATATATTCTTGCAGATTCTTCTAAAATCGGACAGATTTCGCTTATTAAATTTGCGGAGCTGAAAGAGGCGGAGGTAATCACAACTAAGCTGAAGCAGGGAACCTATCAAAAGTACAAAAACATTGTGGAGGTGGATGAAGCATGATTTACACGGTAACATTTAACCCGTCTTTGGACTATGTGATTCAGGTGGATGACCTGACACTTGGGAGAGTCAACAGAACAACCAAAGAGGCGATATTTCCTGGAGGAAAAGGTGTGAATGTGTCGGTTATTCTCTCAAATCTGGGAATTAAGAGCAAAGCACTTGGATTTATCGCAGGGTTTACCGGAAAGCAGTTGGAAAAGATGTTGACAGACTTTGGGTGTTACACAGATTTTATTGAGCTGAAGGAAGGTCTGACCCGCATTAATGTGAAGGTGAACTCGAACGAGGAAAGCGAGATCAATGGTCAGGGACCAAACATCAGTGACAGGGCGATTACAGAATTATTTGAAAAGCTGGATTGTTTGCAAAATGGGGATATATTAGTACTTGCGGGAAGTATTCCGAACACATTGCCGGAGGACATCTATGAGAGCATCATGGAAAGACTACAGACAAAAGGGGTTCGTATCGTGGTGGATGCGACAAAGGATTTGCTGTTGAATGTTCTGAAGTACCATCCGTTTTTGATCAAGCCGAATAATCATGAGCTTGGAGAGATGTTTGGTGTCACATTAAAGACAGATGAGGAGATTATCACCTACGCGAAAAAACTTCAGGAAAAAGGAGCGAGAAATGTGCTGATTTCCATGGCGGGCGACGGAGCAATTCTGATCACTGAGGATGGAGAGATTCATAAAGGACTTCCACCAAAAGGAGAAGTGGTGAATTCGGTCGGAGCAGGAGATTCGATGGTTGCAGGATTTTTGACAGGATATCTGAATACAGGAGACTATGAAAAGGCATTTAAACTGGGAATTGCAACCGGAAGTGCGACTGCGTTTCTGGCATGGCTTGCAGAAAAAGAGGATGTTGTGAAGTTGTTAGACGAAGCAAAAGAGAACTTTGGATTGTAGGAGGGAAGTAACGTGAGAATCACAGATTTATTGAAAAAAGAAAGTATTGATTTAAACGGTGTCGTAACTACGAAAAAAGAGACGATTGAAAAGATGACGTTGCTGATGGAAAAAGGCGGGAATGTTAAAGACCTCGAAAAATACAGAGCCGGCGTATTCGCAAGAGAAGAAGAAGGAACGACCGGAATCGGGGAAGGAATTGCTATTCCACATGCAAAGACAGATGCAGTGAGTGGTCCTGGACTGGCGGCGATGATTATTCGTGACGGAGTGGATTATGATTCGCTGGACGGTGAGCCGGTACACATGGTGTTCTTGATTGCGGCGCCGAATACAGAAGACAATATTCATCTGGAGGTATTGAGTCGTCTTTCGATGCTGTTGATGGATGATAACTTCCGGGCAAACCTGATGAAAGCGTCTACAGTAGAAGAATTTTTAGGATATATCGATCAGGCGGAAAAAGAAAAGTTTGAAGAGGAGACGGAGGAAAAACAGGACAAAGAAGAGAAAAAGAGATATCAGATTCTTGCAGTTACGGCCTGTCCTACCGGAATCGCACATACTTATATGGCGGCGGAAAGCCTTGAAAACACGGCAAAAGAGATGGGATATACGATCAAGGTGGAGACAAACGGCTCCGGCGGAGACAAAAATGTATTGACGGCAGAGGATATCGCAAATTGTGACTGTATCATTGTGGCGGCCGATAAAGATGTAAAAATGGCGAGATTTGATGGAAAACCAGTCATTGTCACGAAGGTTGCCAATGGAATTCACAAAGCGAAAGAGTTGATTGAAGAAGCAGAGAGCGGAAAGGTTGCAATCTATCACAGCAATGAAAAAGGAGAGGCGACCGGATTTCAGGAAGAGCAGGAAAGTATCGGAAGAAAGATCTATAAAAGTCTGATGAACGGTGTGTCTCATATGCTGCCGTTTGTAATCGGAGGAGGAATCCTGATTGCACTGTCATTTTTGTTTGACGGCGCAAACGCAGGAACTGATGTTTTCGGTACCGGAAATCCACTTTCCAAATTCTTGAATTTGGTGGGAAATGTATCGTTTGGCATGATGTTCCCGATCCTCTCAGGATATATTGCGATGAGCATCGCAGAACGTCCGGCATTGATGCCTGGTATCGTTGGTGGTCTGCTTGCGAAAGCAGGAACATCTGTGTTTGCAGCTGAGGCGGATTGGATTCCATCCGGATTTTTTGGAGCGCTGCTCGCCGGATTTATTGCAGGATACCTGATGCTTCTTATCAAAAAAGCATTTGCAAAGCTCCCAAGGGCATTGGAGGGAACAAAACCGGTGCTGATTTATCCGTTCTTTGGAATTGTATTGATCGGTGCGATCATGGTATTTATCATCAATCCACCTGTCGGAGCATTCAATCAATGGTTGTATGACGGACTTGCAAGTATGGGTGAGGGAAGCAAAGTGCTGCTTGGAGCTGTTCTCGGCGGTATGATGGCAATCGACTTTGGAGGACCGTTTAACAAGGCTGCGTATGTATTTGGAACAGCAGCAATCGCAAGCGGACAGTTTGATATTATGGCGGCGGTTATGGCTGGTGGAATGGTTCCTCCAATCGGAATCGCACTTGCCACGACATTTGCAAAAAACAGATTTACAGAGAGTGAAAAACAGACGACTGTTACCAACTATATTATGGGACTGTCATTTATTACAGAGGGAGCAATCCCATTTGCGGCATCTGATCCTCTGCGCATTATTCCACCGTCAATCGTTGGTTCGGCAGTGGCCGGAGCGGTCTCAATGGCGTTTGGATGTGGTTCAAGAGCACCGCATGGAGGTATCTTTGTAGTTGGTATTATGGACAATGCACCGATGTTCCTCGCAGCAATAGCGATAGGTGCTGTCGTGACGATGTTTGGAATTATTCTGTTAAAAAAACCAATTACTATTGAAAAATAGTGAAAAATATTAGATAATAGGGAAAGGTAAATCCTAATATTTACAGAAAAGAAAAGGAGATTAATTATGAAAGAATTTAGTTATGTAATTACAGATAGTGAAGGAATCCACGCAAGACCAGCAGGATTATTAGTAAAAGAAGCTGCAAAATTCCAATCAGATATTAAACTGAAAAAGGGAGAAAAAGAAGCAGATGCAAAAAGAATCTTTGGTGTAATGGGATTGGCTGTAAAATGCGGTGAAGAGATCGTAATGACAGCAGAGGGTGCTGACGAAGCAGAAGCAATCGCAGCAATCGAGACATTTTTAAAAGAGAACTTATAAGAAAAATAATGTTGAGGAAGGTTAAGCTATGATTACATTAACTGGCAAAAGTGTATTTGGCGGTGTATCAATCGGTAAGATTGCCTTTTATAAAAGAAATGAACAGCAGATCAAAAGATGGCATGTGGATGATACAGAAAGCGAAGTAAAACGTTTTGAAGATGCAAAGGCAAAGGCGGTTGCAGAACTTCAGGAATTGTATCAGAAGGCGATGTCAGACGTCGGTGAGACGAATGCGATGATCTTTGAGATTCATCAGATGATGCTGGAAGATTTGGATTACATTGAATCTATTATCAATATTATCACTGCACAACAGGTGAATGCAGAATATGCGGTGGGAACGACAGCTGACAATTTCGCAGCGATGTTTTCCGCAATGGATGATGCATATATGCAGGGACGTGCTGCGGATGTAAAAGACGTTTCTGAGCGTATTTTGAACATTTTGTCCGGAGCAGAAAAAGTTGCATTTGCGACAGATGAACCTGTCATTGTTGCGGCAGATGATCTTGTTCCAAGTGAGACAGTCCAGCTTGATAAAGAAAAAGTATTGGGCTTTGCTACGATGTATGGTTCTTCGAACTCACATACAGCAATTTTGGCAAGAACAATGAATATCCCGGCAATCATCGGTTTGGGCGAAGAGTTGAAACCGGAATATGATGGTAAATTTGCTGTCATCGACGGGTTTGACGGAAAGATTTATATCGATCCAGATGAAGAGACACTCGCTGCGATGAAGAAAAAACAGGCTGAGGATATGGAAAGAAAGAAACTGTTGGAACAGTTAAAAGGCAAAGAGAATGTCACATTGAGCGGTCAGCACATCAATATCTATGCCAACATCGGCAATAGCTCAGATGTGGGAGCTGTTTTGAAAAACGATGCAGGCGGAATCGGTCTTTTCAGAAGCGAATTCCTGTATTTGGAGAATGAGACATTCCCGACAGAAGAGCAGCAGTTCGCTGTCTATAAGACAGTTGCTGAGAATATGGCTGGAAAGAAAGTTATCATCCGTACACTTGATATTGGTGCGGACAAGCAGGCAGATTATTTCAATTTAGATAAAGAAGAGAATCCGGCACTTGGATATCGTGCAATCCGTATTTGTCTGACTAAGCCTGAGATTTTTAAAACTCAGCTGCGTGCACTGTATCGTGCATCGGCATTTGGTCAGATTGCGATCATGTTCCCGATGATTACAGCAGTGTGGGAAGTGAAGAAAATTAAAGAGATTGTAGAAGAAGTAAAGGAAGAACTTCGCAAAGAAGGAATCGCATTCCGTGAGGATATGGAACTTGGAATTATGATCGAGACACCTGCAGCTGTTATGGTGAGCCGTGAACTTGCAAAAGAAGTTGATTTCTTCAGCGTAGGTACCAATGATCTCACACAGTATACACTGGCGATTGACAGGCAGAATCCAAAGCTTGACACATTCTATGATCCACATCATCCGGCAGTGCTTGCGATGATCCAGATGGCGGCAGACAATGCACATGCAGAAGGAAAATGGATTGGAATCTGTGGAGAATTAGGAGCAGATTTGGAATTGACAGAGACATTCCTGAAGATGGGAATTGATGAACTTTCTGTATCACCATCTATGATTCTTCCGGTTCGAAAGAAAGTCAGAGAGACAGAATAATATAGAAAGAAAGTGTGTTCTTGAGATGGAATGCACTTTCTTTTTTGTTGTGCTAATAAATGTTTATAAAAATAAGTAATGAATACTTTCATTTACTTTCCGGTAGTTGTCTGATAAACTTGTGAAGTAAAAAAGGAAATGAGAGGCAGGAAAATTTTATGCTGGAAAAATTGTTTAAGTTAAAAGAAAACAAAACAGATGTCAGGACGGAAGTGGTGGCAGGTATTACGACATTTATGACAATGGCGTATATACTGGCGGTAAATCCAAGCGTGCTGTCGGCAGCCGGAATGGATCATGGAGCAGTGTTTACGGCGACGGCGATTGCGGCATGTATTGGTACTTTGCTCATGGCTCTGTTTGCAAACTATCCGTTTGCACTTGCACCGGGAATGGGACTGAATGCATACTTTGCATATACGGTTGTACTGAACATGGGATACACATGGCAGGTGGCGCTTGCGGCTGTATTTGTGGAAGGAATTATTTTTATTCTGTTATCAGTTACGAATGTGCGTGAAGCAATCTTTAATGCAATCCCGATGAATTTGAAATCTGCAGTAAGTGTCGGAATTGGTCTTTTTATCGCGTTTATCGGTCTGCAGAATGCAAAAATTGTTATCAGTGGTTCTACATTAGTGCAGTTATTCTCGCTGGAAGGTTACAACAGTACTTTGGCAGAAGGCGCTGCAAAGGCGACGATGAATGATGTTGGAATTACGGTATTACTTGCGGTGATCGGCGTGATTATTACAGCGATTCTTGTAGTAAAGAACATTAAAGGTAATATTCTTTGGGGAATTTTAATTACATGGATTCTTGGAATTATCTGTCAGCTGACCGGATTGTATGTGCCAAATGCAGAACTTGGAATGTACAGCTTGCTTCCGGATTTCAGCAACGGTATTTCGATTCCGAGTCTTAGTCCGATCTTTGGAAAACTGAGTTTTTCAGGAATCCATATCGGAGAGTTTATGGTTGTAGTGTTTGCGTTTTTGTTTGTGGATATCTTTGATACACTCGGCACATTGATCGGTGTTTCCACAAAAGCAAATATGTTAGATGAAAACGGAAAACTTCCAAGAATTAAAGGTGCTCTGATGGCAGATGCGGTTGCTACAACGGCAGGCGCAGTGCTTGGAACATCTACAGTTACAACATTTGTTGAGAGCGCTTCGGGTGTGACGGAAGGAGGACGAACAGGTCTTACAGCAGTCACAACAGCGATTTTGTTTGGATTGTCGTTGTTGTTGTCACCAATCTTTTTGGCGATTCCATCTTTTGCGACGGCGCCGGCATTGATTGTTGTAGGGTTCTATATGCTGACAAATGTAGTGAGTATTGATTTCAGTGATTTTGGGGAAGCGATTCCTTGCTATATCTGTATTGCAGCAATGCCATTTTTCTACAGTATTTCAGAAGGAATTGCAATGGGTGTGATCTCTTATGTTGCAATTAATCTGTTTACAGGAAAAGCAAAAGAAAAAAAGATCAGCGTATTGATGTTTGTGTTAGCACTTTTGTTTATCGGAAAATATATCTTATTATAAAATATAGTTTTTTAGGGAAAGATGAGAGTCTTTCCCTTTTTTTAGAGCTAAAAACATGGTATTATCAATTCATACAAAAGCAGCAGATAGGAGAAGAGAATGGCAATTAATAAGGCAATGCGAAAAGTATTGAAAGCACTTTCGTTTGATGGAATTGAGGTGGAGGCGTCCAGGCATTTGGCAAATTTAAAGGCGTTGGATCCAATGCGAATTTTTCATAAGACGATTGATTATAAAATATATAATGGCACACATGAGATTCCTGTGAGAATTTATCTGCCTGGCGAAGAGATTGAACACAAATATCCGGTTCTTTTATTCTTTCACGGCGGGGGATGGGTCACAGAGAGCATAGATAATTATGAGAGGATCTGTGCAAGGATGGCATCGGCGACCAATCATATTGTTGTGTCGGTAGAATACAGGCTCGCTCCCGAGTATCCGTTCCCGACAGGATTGGAGGATTGCTACGCCGCAGCGAAGGCGGTCTATACGAATGAATTTATTTTAAATGTGCATCCGGACGATATCACGATCATCGGAGACAGTGCCGGCGGTAATCTGGCGGCTGCAGTCTCTCTTCTTGCAAAAGAGAGGGGAGAGTTTATGCCAAGACAGCAGATTTTGATCTATCCGGCGGTGAATAACGACTATACGGAGACTTCTAGATTTCCGTCCGTCCATGAAAATGGAAAAGATTTCCTGTTGACGGCTGGAAAGATGCAGGATTATATTGATTTATATGCGAGAGATGAATCGGACAAACAGAGTCCGTATTTTGCTCCGATTTTGCAGAAAGATCTCACAGGACAGCCGAGGACACTGATTATCACCGCGGAATTTGACCCGCTTCGAGATGAAGGAGAGGCTTATGGTAAGGCGCTTGAGGAAGCCGGAAATGAAGTGGAGGTTCATCGTATCAAAGATGCGCTGCATGGATTTTTTGCACTGGGGATCAAATATTTTCATGTGCAGGAGAGTTTTGAAATTATGAATCATTTTTTAGGGGAGGGGTAAGAGATGTTTCATTCGAAAAGGTCATATTGGAGAAAGCTTGACAATGCCGCAAAATTATTTCCGGCGACAAGTAACAAAAAGGACACTCGAGTATTTCGTTTTTATTGTATTATGAAGGAAGATGTAAAAGAAGAGATTTTGCAGCAGGCAGTGGAAAAAGCGCTTGAAAAATATCCGCTTTTTTTGTCGGTCATGCGAAAAGGCTTGTTCTGGCATTATTTGGAAAAGAGTAATTTAAAACCGGTTGTCACAGAGGAATTTAAAGAGCCTTGCAGCAATCTGTATGTGCGTGACAAGAAAAGTCTGTTATTTGAAGTGACGTACTATAAAAGGCGGATTAATTTTGAAGTATTTCATGTGCTGACGGACGGAACAGGTGCGACATGTTTTTTAAAGGAGATTGTCAAACACTATATTGTGCTGGCATATGGTGAAGCCGATATTCCGCTTGATAAGGAGCACATCACAATTCAGGATCAGGAATCAGACAGTTTTCGAAAGTATTATTCTGATTTACGGCGAGAGAAGAAGGAAAAGGTAAAAGCATATCAGATTAAGACACTTCGGAAGGCGAGGGGACCGCTTCAGGTGACAGAAGCGGTGCTGTCGGTAAAAGAAGTGCTGGCAAAGGCGCGGGAATATCAGGTGTCGATGACTGTTTTTTTGACGGCAGTATTCCTTTGTGCGATCCACAGGGAGATGCCGAAAAGACAGGAAAAGCATCCGGTTGTTCTGATGGTCCCGGTGAATCTTCGCAATTTTTTTCCTTCAGATTCGATGCTGAATTTCTTCGGATATATTGAACCTGGGTATCGTTTTCGAGAAGGGGACACTTTTGAGCAGGTACTTGCACAGGTGAAAACATATTTTCAGGAGGAGCTTACGAAGGAAAGACTTTCGATGCGCATGAATGAGCTGATCGCGCTGGAGATGAACCCAATTCTGCGGGTGGCGCCGTTGGAGTTGAAAAATTTGGGGATTTTGGCGGGAGCAAAGATGGCGGCAAGTGATGTGACTGCAATTTTCTCTAATATGAGCGTTGTAAAAATGCCACAAGCGTATGTCCCGTATATAGAGCGGTTTGGCGTGTATACAAGTACACCGAAGACGGAGCTTTGTATGTGCTCATTTGAAGACAAACTTTCCCTTGGGTTTACATCGAGGTATGACAGCATGAATATTAAGAGGAATTTTTTTCGGATATTGTCAGAACTTGGAATACATTCGAAAGTGGAAGAACCAGACTATCCGGAGGAGAGACTTGCAAGTGCGGCGGCTGTAAAATTTTTCGAGTGGTTCTCATTTGTCTGTATTGTTTTTGCGGTGATTGCGGCAGTGGTGAACATTACACTGACACCGGGAAAATATTGGGCGTTCATCGTATCAGGCGGAATCTTAAGTATGTGGACAGCGTTGGCAATCGGGTTTGTAAAGAGATATAATCTTTTGAAAAATGCAATGTGGCAGTTGATTCTGATCACGGTTGGATGTCTCATCTGGGATCTTGGAACCGGATGGCATAAATGGTCAATTGATTTTGTTTTTCCGGGAATTAGTGTTATAATAATGATATCCATGCTGATGATTACAAAGCTGCAGAGATTGGCTGCGAATGAATACATGATTTATTTTGTGATGGCGGCGGGATATGGATTTGTGATACCATTGGTTTTATTATTGACGGGAGTGCTTGGAGTTACATTTCCATCGGTTATCTGTGTGGGATTTAGTTTCCTGTTCTTTATGGCGCAGGTCATTTTTAGAAGACGGGAATTAGGGGAGGAATTAAATAAAAAGTTTCACATTTGATTAGTAAGGAGGAAGCAGTATGAAATGTACAAGATGCGGTAAAGAGATGACGATTAAGCCGGTGCAATCCGGCACGGACGAAAGTGGGGAGCCTGTTTTTACACGATATGCATTTTGCTATGACTGCAAGATAAAGGTGAATCTGGACAAGCAAAAAGAAAGAGACACGCAGAAAAAAGCGACGGCAGAAGATGTGGTAGAGACAAAAACAAAGAGAAAGAAAAAGAGAGGGAAAAAGCTTCCTTCTGTTTCGCTTCCGAAAAGACGAGGCGGAAGAGGAAAGACGAAAGCGAGGAAAGAAAGACGAGGCGGCGGATTGCTCAAGTTCTTACTCTTTCTGATCGTTGTTGCGGTACTTGGATTTGCAGCATATACCTATCGGCATCCAATTGCAAAATTCGCACAGCAGATGTATGACAAGTATATGAATCAAACAGAAGAAAATCAACCGGAAGATTCAAAGAATGAGGATTTGAACATAGATTCCGGTGATGACAATAATACTGCCACGCCTGATTCAGACACAACGGATGAACCGCAGAATCAAACTGAGCCGGCAGATCAAACACAAGGGGGCAATGGAAGCAGTACACCGGAAAGCAGTGATGATAAGACACAGGATACTCCGGCGACACCTTCTGACGGGACAGCGACAGAGCCTACATCATAGTGTATATAGAATAACAGAAGATGGAACATGTAATGTGTGAACGGGGAAGATTCCCCGTTCACGCATTTTTATTTTGCAGCCTTTTTGGCAAAATCAGTTGTTACAAGGTCTTCGTAAGGTGCCCGCTTAGTGAGTTCGTCAGCAGATTCCAAAATGTTTTGCAAAAGTTCAAAGCTTTCTTTTTCAAAAATTAGATTTTCTTTCCAAGTCTCCTGCTCATAGTAACGGGTCACAATCGTTGTGATAGTGGATAAGTCTGTCTCTTTGAACTGTGGTGCAATGATTTTTGCAATTTCTTCCGGAGTATGTGTCTGCACGTAGTCCATTCCTTTTTGCAGCGCATCCGTGAATCCCTGAATGACGTCTTTATTTTTTTCGATATAGCTTTTCTTTGCAGAAAATGCGGTGTAAGGGACATATCCACTGTCCTCGCCGAGAGAAGCGATAACATATCCCTTTCCGCCTTTTTCCAAAGTGGTAGCTCCTGGCTCAAATTCAACTGTAAAATCCGCCTGACCTTCTGAGAAAGCGGCGGCAGTAGAGCCAAAGTCAATATTTTGGTTGATTGTCAGATCTTTTTCGATGTCGATTCCCTTTTGTTTTAAGATATACTCAAATACCATTTCAGGCATGCCGCCTTTTCGTCCGCCGAGCACTGTTTTCCCTTTTAGATCCGTCCATGAAAAATCAGGCATTTCTTCTCGCGCTACAAGAAAATTACCGGCACGTTGTGTAAGCTGGGCAAAATTTACAACATAGTCGTTTGCACCTTCATTATAGGTATAAATAGATGCTTCTGACCCCATGAATCCGATATCTGCCTCGCCGGAGAGCACGGCGGTCATTGTTTTGTCGGCTCCAAATCCAGTGACGAGTTCGAGATTAATGCCCTCGTCTTCAAAGTATCCTTCTTCCATGGCTACATACATTGGTGCATAAAAGATGGAGTGAGCTACTTCGTTGAGAACAACTTTAGTAGAGTCCGGAAGAATTTCTGTTGATTTTTCTTTTTGTGGTTTGGCAGGTTTGATTTCTTCTTTTGAAGAGCATGCAAGCAGAGAAGTGACAGATATTGCTGTCACTAATGCGAGAGTAAGAAAACGCTTTTTCATAATATCCTCCTGATGATCAAATCTGATTCTTCTATAAATATATGAGAAAAATCAGAATGTGTACCATTAGCAGAGAACAATGACTATTTTGGTGGCTGTTCGGAATCCGGTGTCTTTACTTTTACCTTTGGCGGTTCGTAGTGATAGATATCCTCATAGGATTCCAACTCAGCTTTACTTGTCGGAGCTGCGGGAATAAGACCGGTACAGTCCTGTGTAGAAGCGGCGTTTGCCAGATAGTCGTAAGAATCAATGATTTTTTGATTTTTTTTATTATCAGCCATAATAAGTCTCCTTTTTATAAAAAATGTGGTAAGATATAAGCTTAGGATATGTAAATACAAAGATTCTATGCAGAAAGAAGGAAGATTGAGATGAATATAAAAGTAGATACACATTCCCATACACTTGTAAGTGGACATGCATATAGCACAATACAAGAGATGGCGAAGATGGCGAGAGAACATGGGATGGAAGCGATTGCATTTACGGAGCATGCGCCAAAGATGCCTGGAACTTGCGGAATATTTTATTTTGAAAATTTGAAAATTGTGCCAAGAGAGCGTTACGGGATCAAAATGCTTTTTGGAACAGAGCTCAATATTATGGACGGCGAGGGAACAGTAGATATGCGCGATGGGCTTTTAAAACATCTTGATATTGTCATTGCGAGTATTCATATGCCATGCTTTTGTGGAGAAAGAACAAAAGAAGCGGTGACGAGAGCCTATGTAAATGTGATGAAAAATCCGTATATCAATATTATCGGTCATCCGGATGATTCTCGTTTTCCGATTGACTATGAAGTGCTTGTCAAGACTGCAAAGGAGACAGGGACACTTTTAGAGGTCAATAATTCCTCTCTGCGGGAAGATAATAAAAGAGAAAATGCGGATGAAAATATCCGAGTTATGTTGGAGTATTGTAAAAAATATGAGGTTCCAATCACAACAGGAAGTGATTCGCATTTGGATCTGGATGCGGGAAAACTGAATTTGGCAGAACAAATTTTGACGGAATGTCATTTTCCGGAAGAATTGATCGTCACAACATCATTAGAAAAATTGAAACCATATGTGAATCGATACAAAAAAAACTAGACTTTAAGAGTTTACTGTGCTAAAATATAAAAATAGTACAACACTATAAAGGAGACTTAAAATGAGTAAAAAAATTAGAACAGAAGCAGTCGATTATCTGTTTGAAGCAATTTTGAGCTTAAAAGATAAGGAAGAATGTTATACTTTTTTTGAAGATATATGTACCATCAATGAGCTGTTGTCGTTGTCACAGCGGTTTGAGGTTGCCAAAATGCTCAGAGAACAGAAGACATATTTGGAGATTGCAGAAAAGACAGGGGCCTCGACTGCTACAATCAGCCGTGTGAATCGCTCTTTGAACTATGGAAATGACGGATATGATATGGTGTTTGAACGAATCAGCCTGGATGAAGATGAAGAATAAGAAAAGTAGGAAAAAGTGCATCAGGTCGAGTGATGCACTTTTTTCTACAATGGAAAGGCTAAAAATAGGACTGTTATTGCTTATACTTGCAGTATTCTTTCAGTTTTTAGCAAGAAATGTGAATGGATTTGCGCAGTGGTATGCGACTTCAATATACAGAATACTTGTAACAATTATCAGCAGAGTCTGCTCTGTGTTTCCGTTTTCGATTGTTGAGATTTTGCTTTATGTGTTGCTCGTAGTTCTGGTGGCTGGGGGAATGAGCGGAATCTACAGAATCTGCAGAAAAATAGAAAAAATATCCACGATTGCTTTGAAAGGGAGTTCATGGGTATGTCTGTTGGTAGGTGTATTGTTTTTTGTCTACACAATGGCCTGTGGGATCAATTATCACAGAACATCTTTTGCTAAGGAGGCGGGCATACCGGATGCGGAATACTCACAGGAAGAATTGGTTCAGTTGGCTGAGTATCTTACGGAAGAAGTCAATGAATTGGCAGATACGGTTCCGCACACGAAAGAGGGAATCTTTGTGTTGAAAGGGAACACGAAAAAAGAGGCGGTAAGGTCGATGGAACATCTTGCAGAGACCTATTCAGTGTTGGAGGGATATTATCCAAATCCCAAACCTGTCTGGATATCGGAGATTTTGTCATATCAGCATCTGACAGGAGTGTATTCACCATTTACAATTGAGGCAAATTATAATGCGGATATGAAAGACTATAATATCCCGTTTACGATGTGTCATGAATTGTCTCATCTGAGAGGGTTTATGTCGGAGGATGAAGCAAACTTTATTGCATATTTAAGCTGTATCAAATCGGAGTCAAAAGAGTTCAGATATAGTGGGTTTTTGTCAGGATGGCTGTATGTGACAAATGCTCTTTACGCAGAAAATACAGAAAAATATGAGGAACTGTGTGAACGCCTGAATATAAATGCGCTGAAAGATTTACAGGCGAATAATTCATTTTGGGATAAGTACGATGGAATAACAGCAGAAGTGGCTGATAAAGTGAATGATATTTACTTAAAGGCCAACAGACAAATTGACGGCGTGAAAAGCTATGGAAAAGTAGTAGATCTGATGCTTGGATATCAAAGAATTATGCAGTAAAAAAGTAGAAGTGTGAAGCTTCTACTTTTTTTTCTCGTAATAGTTAGCAAATTTTTCAGGAAGAGAATCGATGAGTTTTTCAATAATTTGTTTCTTGACATACACATCGAAACTGAGTGTGCAAATGAAAGAAAACAATTGCAAAAATTCACGATCCTGTTCGTTCTCTTCTGAAAATGTCTCAGCAGAGGAAGCGTACATTGCTTTGAGTTCTTCTTTTAAAGTATCAATGCGGTCTTTTTCAAATGAACAGACTTCGTCATAAATATGAGTCAGGTTCAGTTTGCTGTCGGTATGGAAGTACCGATCAGTAATCGGTCTCAAAAGCATCTCGATATCTTTGATAGATAAGAAACTTTTGAAATAATAGATAAAAGTAAGAACGAGAAGATGTTCTTTTGTATATTTTTTCTTTTCGGGAGAAGGAAGCAGATTGTTCTTGGCATAATTGTTGATCATCGTCTTGGTAAGAACCTTGTCCTCCTCATAGCGCTTGGAAGAAGCCATCTGCTTATCCATAAAAGTGGTAACCTGATCCATATATAAATCAATATTAGGAATATCAATAGATTTTACATAATCAATTTTAGAAATACTTTCCAGAATGCTGTTTAATAAATCATTTGTATTAATTGTCATTTTATCACCTCAATAGTTACATTATATAGTAATAGAAACTATATGACAAGTATTTTGAAGAAAACTTTTTGGCAAAAAAGGAGACAAAAGGAAGGATTGATATTTTTTTGACAAAACGCGTTGTTCCTGTTGACTATAGATAACCTCTATGTTATTATAGGGTTACATCTATAGTAAGGGAGAAAACTATAGAAAAAATAATATAATAAGAGAGGATAAAATATGAGTAAAGCGACAAAAACGAAAAAGGCAGTAAGCCTTGAAGTCTTTATCTTTCTTGCAGTAATTATTGCATTCTTTGGATTGATAGGGGCGAAAATGGGCGGTGTAAACATGATGCAGACGATGATGAACACAGCCTATCAGTTACTTCTTGAAACAGTATTTTATATCATGGCGATTGCGGTTATAGCAGGAGCCATATCTGGGTTATTTTCAGAATTTGGTTTGATTGCATTAATCAATAAAATAATTTCTCCTTTAATGAAACCAGTGTATGATTTACCTGGAGCAGCTTCAATGGGAGTCTTGACTACGTACTTGTCAGATAACCCGGCAATTTTAGGGCTTGCAGAGGATACAAACTTTAAAAAATATTTCAAAAAATATCAATTACCGGCACTGACAAATTTAGGTACAGCATTCGGTATGGGGCTTATTGTTACAACATCAATGATCGGTATTACATCTCCAACAGGCGAGAATCTTGGATTTGCAGCTCTGATCGGTAATATCGGCGCAATTATCGGTAGTGTTGTCAGCGTAAGAATGATGATTTTGTTTACGAAGAAAGAATATGGTACGACAGAATATTGTATTCCGCTTGAAGAAGGAAGTGAAAAAGATGTCTTTGAGCAGAGAGAAATAAGAGATGGCGGAATTGGAGCGAGAGCATTGGAAGCACTGTTGGACGGCGGTAAGAATGGTGTGGATGTAGGTCTTGCAATTATTCCTGGTGTACTTGCGATTTGTACAGTTGTAATGATGCTTACAAATGGACCTTCCGCAGACGGTGTTTACACAGGTGCTGCTTATGAGGGAGTTGCATTGTTGCCATGGATTGGAGAAAAATTGCAGTTTATCTTATCTCCATTATTTGGTTTCTCTTCACCATCAGCAATCTCTGTTCCAATCACAGCATTAGGAGCGGCCGGAGCAGCTGTTGGATTGATACCTAAGATGGTAGCAGACGGTGTAGCACATGCGAATGACGTTGCAGTATTTACAGCAATGTGTATGTGCTGGAGCGGATACTTAAGTACTCATGTTGCGATGATGTCAAGTTTGAAGTGCAGCAAACTTACAGGAAAAGCAATCATCAGCCATACAATCGGTGGTATTGTGGCAGGTATCGCAGCAAACTGGTTATTCCAGTTAGCATCTTTCATAATGTAATTTGAATAATGTTTAAAATGGAATGTGCGAGAGTACATTCCATTTTTGGCAGGAGGGAAGAACGTATGAGCGAAAAAATGAAAATATTTCAAAAGATTCAATATGTGACGGTGGGAATTGCATTTGCATCAATTGTTTTGCCATTGATATTGCTTATATTTATTCCTCTTGTTTTTATGCGGTATACCCTCTATAATGATTACATACTTGTGCAGTGCTATATTTTTGGAACGGAAGGGATTCCATATGAGAGCATTACCAGTATAAAGAAGACGTGGAATCCATTGTCTTCGGCAGCGTTGTCACTTCGCAGGATTCAGATTGATTACACGGTAAACAGACGGCATGAAATCATGTTGATTTCGCCGGTAAAAAGAGATGAATTCTTAAGAGAAGTGGAAAAAAGAATGGCAATTCAGAACATAAAGAAGGAGAGTTTATGAGCATTTACGATACATTGAATAAAGAACAACGTGAAGCGGTCTATCATACAGAGGGGCCGCTTCTCATTCTCGCGGGAGCAGGTTCGGGAAAGACAAGAGTGCTGACACACCGCATCGCATATTTGATTGATGAAAAGGGAGTCAATCCATGGAACATTTTGGCGATTACATTTACGAACAAAGCGGCAGGGGAGATGCGTGAGCGTGTAGATCAGATTGTCGGATTCGGCTCGGAGAGCATCTGGGTGAGCACGTTTCATTCGACCTGCGTGCGGATATTGAGAAGACATATTGACTTACTTGGATATGATACTAGCTTTACGATTTATGATGCGGATGATCAAAAGACGCTTATGAAAGATGTCTGCAAATATTTACAGATTGATACAAAAGTCTATAAGGAGCGGAACCTTTTGGCGGCGATTTCTTCGGCGAAGGATGAGCTGATCACGCCGGAAGAATATGAACTGAATGCGGCGGGGGACTTCGGAAAGCAGAAGATCGCAAAGGTATATAAAGAATATGAAAAACAACTGCGGGCAAACAATGCACTGGATTTTGATGATCTTCTCGTGAAGACAGTACAACTGTTTCAGACACAGCCGGAGGTACTCGATTATTATCAGGAGCGGTTCCGCTATATTATGGTAGATGAGTATCAGGATACGAATACGGTGCAGTTTGAGCTGATTCGGATTTTGGCAAAGAAATATAGAAATCTCTGCGTGGTAGGAGATGATGACCAGTCTATTTACAAATTCCGCGGGGCAAATATCAAAAATATTTTGAATTTTGAGCATGTGTTTGAAGATGCAAAAGTGATCAAACTGGAGCAGAATTATCGTTCTACAGGTAATATTTTGAATGCGGCGAATGCGGTGATCAAGAATAATTTTGGACGTAAGGAGAAATCACTCTGGACAGAAAATGGTGAGGGGGATAAGATTGCATTTCGTCAGTTCGACAGTGGATATGATGAGGCAGAATACATTGTGGGAGATATCAAAGAGCATGTGAATAACGGAACACGCACATACAATGATCATGCTGTTTTGTATCGCACCAATGCGCAGTCACGTATGTTTGAAGAAAAATTTGTAACAGCCAACATTCCGTATAAAATTGTGGGCGGCATTAATTTCTATGCAAGAAAAGAGATCAAAGATTTACTTGCATATTTGAAAACAATCGACAATGGGAAAGATGATTTGGCGGTCCGAAGAATTATCAATGTGCCAAAACGTGGCATTGGGCTTACGACAATCAACCGAGTGCAGGAAAATGCACTGGAGCGCGGAGTAAGTTTTTACGAGACACTCCGAGCAGCGGATCTGATTCCAAATATTGGGAGAAGTGTGAGTAAATTAGAGTCATTTGTGGCGTTGATTGAACATTTTAAAAGTGAGGCAAAAAACATGTCTATCTGCGATCTTATGCAGGAAATTCTGGATATGACAGGATATATCGAAGATCTGAAATCGGAGGGCGATATTGAAGCGGAGACAAGAATCGAAAATATCGATGAATTGATGAATAAAATCGCAGCTTATGAGGAATCCTGTGAAGATGAAATGCCGACATTGAGCGGATTTTTAGAGGAAGTTGCACTTGTCGCAGATATCGACAGTTTGGATGAGGACAGTGATTATGTGGTCCTGATGACACTGCACAGTGCAAAAGGTCTTGAATTTCCGGAAGTGTATCTTGCAGGAATGGAAGATGGTCTTTTCCCAAGCTATATGACAATCACATCCGATGATCCGACTGAGGTGGAGGAAGAGCGAAGACTCTGTTATGTTGGAATTACAAGAGCAAGAGAAAATCTGACGCTGACTTGTGCGAGAAGAAGAATGGTGCGCGGAGAGACGCAGTACAATAAGATGTCTCGATTTTTAAAGGAGATTCCGGTGAATCTTTTAAGCACAGGCAATCTCATCGAAAAAGATGAGAAAGAAGTTCCAAAGCAGAATGCATATATGCAGGCAAAACAAGCATTCCGCACACAGGCATTTGCTATGCAGAAACCGAAGCAGCAGTTTACAGTTACGCAAGGGGAAGGTCTGTCTTATGATGTGGGGGACAGGGTCAGACATATGAAGTTCGGAGAAGGACTGGTGACTGGAATTACAGAAGGCGGACGTGACTATGAAGTCACGGTACAGTTTGATACAGCCGGTGTGAAAAAGATGTTTGCTACATTTGCAAAATTACAAAAAGTATAAGGATTTGCATAAAATGATAGAATCTACATATGGTAATATCAGTATGTAAGTGTTATAATGTGAAAAAGAGAACAGTGACTTCTGAGGAAAGTCGGAAAGGACGTGGACATATGAATAAATTAGAAGATATGATTGCAGCATCAAAATTAAATGAGTTACTGCACAAAAAAGATGATGAAAAAGCGAAAAACACATTGCTTTGGGTTTTGGCGATTGTAGGTGCAGTGGCAGCAATTGCAGGAATCGCTTACGCAGTATATAAGTTCTTTACACCAGACTATTTGGAAGACTTCGAAGAGGACTTTGAAGACGATTTCGACGACGATTTTTTCAGTGATGATGATGAAGTTTAATTAGTTGAGGGCGGTGGTAATGTGACAATTACTGCCGTCCTCAATTCAATAAGGGGGAGGATACATATGATAACAAGTGATATGCCGCTTAGAAAGCAGATTTTTTCTATCCCGAATATACTTGGATATTTTCGGATATTGTTACTTCCGCTGATCGTATGGAGATATGTGACAGCAGATTCGATTGCAGAGTTCCATATGGCGGCAGTTATTATTGGAATTTCAGGAATTACCGATTTTTTAGATGGATTTATTGCAAGAAAATTCAATATGATTACTAACCTGGGAAAGATTGTTGACCCGGTTGCAGATAAATTAACACAGGCAGCGATTGTATTTTCTTTGTCGTTCCGTTTCCAATGGCTGATTCCGGTTGTGGTGCTGTTTGTCATCAAAGAAGGGTTTATGGGAATCATGGGCGTGATTCTTCTGAAAAAAGGGAAAATGTTAAACGGTGCGAAGTGGTTCGGAAAAGTATCGACAGCAGTGCTTTATGTTGTGATGTTTATTTTGATTCTGGCGCCGAATATTCAGGAGCAAATTGCGAATATGTTGATTGTATTGAGCGGTCTTCTGCTTTTGATGTCATTTATACTGTATATTCCGGTGTACAAAAAAATATTGAGCGAAGCATAATTTCATGTAAAAAAGAGTTCGGTATGCGAAAGCAAATCGAACTCTTTTTTTCATGTGATCTGCAGTGCTTATTAGAGCCGATCAATGATGTCAGATGCGTGCAATGCCTTTTGGATAATATGCAGAATATCAGGCTGCACTTTTTGCGGATCGTCAAGCTGAAATGGCATATCGTCTAAAAACGCATTTGAAAGCCGGTAAATATATGCCTCTTCTTCAGGTTGTTCTGCAATCAGAACATCCCCCTGAGTACGCATCTCATCTGTATTTTTTTCATGCTCAAGACTCATCTCAGTCAGCATCGAGAGCATAATGCAGAAATGCTCTTCATCCCAAGCGGACAGATACATACATTTACAGAGCCCTTTGGTGAAAAATGGATAATCGGCGAAACAGTCTAAAAGCTCTTTGAAACGTGTCCGGTGGCTTGAGTTCTCGAATAGATGTTCTTTGTCTAAAGCGGCAATCCATTGTTCTTTCCAATTCATGAAATCCCTCCTCAATCTGTATTACTAAAATTATAGATGGAAAAAGGCAAGAACTCAATACATTTTGGAAAGATTGTTCACTTTTGGTTGGCAAAAAAGTTGGAAACTGATAGAATAAAACAATAAATGAAAAGTATAGAGAGGATTTTATATAGATGAAAAAGAGAGAAGTATATGAAGGCATTATTCAAAAAGTAGCATTTCCGAACAAAGGACTGGTGACTGTCGAGGGCGAGGAAAAATCAGTGATTGTAAAAAATGGGATTCCAGGTCAGAAGGTAAAATTCTGTGTAAACAAAATACGAAAAGGGAAAGCGGAAGGAAGGCTTTTGGAAGTTCTTGAAAAATCACCTTTGGAGACAAGAGAACCTGTGTGCAGCATTTTCCCTGCCTGTGGAGGTTGCATGTACCAGACGATGTCTTACGAGGAACAGATGAAAATGAAAGGTGATCAGGTAAAAGAAATATTGGATGCCGCCATTTTGGAAGATTATGAATTTGAGGGGGTAAAAGCAAGCCCAAAAGAGTTCGCTTACCGTAATAAGATGGAATTTTCCTTTGGAGATGAATACAAAGACGGTCCGCTGTCACTTGGGCTGCACAAAAAGGGAAGCACATATGATGTGCTGACAGCAGCTGATTGTAAATTAGTGCACGAAGATATGACAAAGATTCTCTTGTGTGTATTGGAATATTTTAAAGAGAGAAATGTGGCATATTATAAAAAAATGCAACATGTGGGTTATCTTCGCCACCTGCTTTTACGCCGTGGTGATCAGACCGGAGAAATTCTCGTAAACCTTGTGACAACAACACAGGAAGAACACGATTTATCTTTGCTTGTGGACGCACTTTTGGCATTGCAGCTGGAAGGAAAAATCGTTGGAATTCTTCATATTTTAAATGATTCCTTATCTGATGTAGTACAGAGTGATGAAACTCGAATTTTATACGGACAGGACTTTTTCTACGAGAAATTGCTTGATATGGACTTCAAAATCACACCGTTTTCATTCTTCCAGCCAAATACAAAGGGTGCGGAGATTCTCTACAAAACCGTGAGGGATTATATCGGGGATATCCACAACATGACGGTCTTTGATTTGTTCAGTGGAACAGGAACGATCGCACAAGTTTTAGCTCCGGTTGCAAAACAGGTAATTGGCGTGGAGATTGTCGAGGAGGCTGTGGAGGCTGCGAAAGAAAACGCAGAGCACAACGGACTTTCCAACTGTAGATTTATTGCAGGAGATGTGTTCAAGGTGCTGGATGAAATTGAAGAAAAACCGGATGTGATCGTGCTGGACCCTCCGAGAGATGGGATACACCCAAAAGCACTGCCGAAGATATTGGACTATGGGGTGGATAAGATTGTGTATATTTCCTGCAAAGTGACAAGTCTTGCGAGAGATCTGGAGATGATACAGGCAAGAGGATATCGGGTGGAGAAGTGCACGGCGGTGGATCAATTTTGTCAGACGGTACATGTTGAGACTGTGTGCTTCTTGGGCAAACGAAAACCTGACACTACGGTAAAGATTGGTATAGATATGGAAGATTACCGCAGAATCAGGGATGAGGAAAAAGCAGAATAGAAGCCTATCTGTCATTGAAAATAGTATACGGAATCGAAGTTGAGAAGCTGTTGATGCGTTAAAGAAAAACGTGTCAACAGCTTTTTTACGTTGGGCGCGTGGTCGAAACTTCGAGGAGGTGGTGCCGTTGGGCAGAGAGAATTAAAAAATGGTGATGGAGGCAAGTCTGTAATAATTCTAAGGTCTGATCAAATCTGAAAGGAGTCAATTCTATGGCAAAGAAGAGTGTAAGAAATATGAAGGTCTGTGGACAGAGCGGTTATCAGTATAAGACGATCCCGTCTATCATGCTGAAGGGACAGTGGCTGAAGGACTGGGGATTCGAGATTGATGATGCGATTGTGGTGAAGTGTGAGGATGGGAAACTGGTGATTTCCAAGGCTGAAGACGAGCAGCGGGAGTTTGCCGGAGTGAGCCAGATGGTTGCGGAGGGCGTGAAAAAATACGGAAACTGAGAATGATAAGAAAATCAGAGTCAAAGGAGGCAGTGTGCATAATGGGTAAGATTATGATGTGCGGATCATTTAAAGGGGGAGTTGGCAAGACGGCAAGCTCCTGGAATCTGGCGTATTGTCTGGCAGAGATGGGGAAGAAGGTTCTGGCTGTAGATTTTGACGGCCAGGCAAATCTTTCCACCTGTTTTGGAATTGAGGATCCGGCGGCGGTACCGTTGACCATCGGGCATCTGATGATGAGTCAGCTGGAAGATGAGAAACAGCCGGATCCGGCGGAGTTTATTCAGAGAAGAAATGGTGTGGATTTTATCCCGTCATCCATGGTGCTGTCTGCTGTGGACAGCAGGCTGCGGATGGAGATGGGGGCTGAAAGGATGCTGGCGAGTATCCTGGAGCCGCTCAGGGATCGGTATGACTTTGTGATAGTGGATACGTGCCCTTCGCTGGGATCATTGACCATCAACGCACTGGCTGCAGCAGATGAGGTGATGATTACCGTCAATCCGCAGCTCCTGGCTATGATGGGGCTTCAGGATTTTATCCGGACAGTAAAGAAAGTACGGAACCGGCTGAATGAAAGACTCTGGATTGCAGGTATTTTGTTGACAATGTGTGATGCCAGAACAAATCTCTGCAAGGTGATTACAGAACAGGTGATGGAAGCGTTTGAAGGACAGATCCGGATCTTTGAGAGCGTGATCCCGAATACGGTCAAGGTGGGAGAGTCTATTTATTACAGTAAACCATTGGTGGAATATGCGCCGGGAAGCAAGGTGTGTGAAATGTACCGGAGCCTGGCAAGGGAGGTGGCAGGTTATGAAGGCCAATAGCCCGAAACGGAAGGTATTCCAGGATGCCTTGGATTTGCTGACGGAGGACATGGCGGTAGATAAGGCCGTGTCTGAAAATAGTATTTTGCAGATTGCCATTGATAAGATCACACCATTTCATGACCATCCCTTCCGATTGTATGAGGGAGAACGCCTAGATGACATGGTGCAGAGTGTCCGTGAGCATGGAGTCCTGAATCCGGTGATCGTAAGACGTACAAAAAAGGGATTTGAGATGCTGGCCGGACATAACCGGGCAAACGCTGCCAAACTGGCGGGATTGAAGGAGATTCCTGCTATCGTGAAGGATAAGCTGACAGAGGAAGAGGCGTATGTTTATGTGATTGAGACGAATCTGATCCAGCGGTCCTTTACAGATCTCCTGCCGTCAGAAAAGGCGGCAGTATTGAAGGAACGGCATGAGAAGATTTCCTGTCAGGGGAGACGGAATGACATTGTGAAAGAGATTGCTGCTCTGGAAGGCGCATCACAGAAATCAACTTGTGGTCACAGCGACCACAAGTTAAGGAGCAGGGATAGCGTTGGAAAGGAATATGAACTGTCAGGAAGTTCTGTCTCCCGGTTGATGCGCTTGAATCATCTGATTCCGGAGTTTAAGGAACAGGTGGATGATGGAAGACTGCCCTTTATGGCGGCGGTCCATCTGTCCTATCTGAATGAAGAAGAGCAGAACCTGATCTGTCAGGTTGCGGAGCAGGAAGGCAAGAAGATTCGCCCCAAGCAGGCGGAACAGCTTCGGAAACAGAACGGGAAGATTGACCGGGAGGCAGCAAAGACTGTGTTTCGGTGCCCCGAGAAGTCCAGGGCTGAGAAGAAGACAGTCAGGCTATGGATCGATGCAGGAGTTTACAATGCGTATCTGGCGGATGTTGGAGAAGCAGATGTTTCTGAAATCATGGAGAAAGCATTGAGAATGTATTTTGGAAAGGCGGTGTGAAGTGTTTTCAGAGAGGGAATTAAAGGGACTGGATCGGGGCTATTTTAACATTATTATGGCAAATGACTATGATCTGACATTGATGAGCAAAAATACCGGCCACTACTGGTATTTGCATAATCCGGAGTATCCGGAAGAAGGAACGGTGATCATATTTCATCGTCATAATGGACAGCTGCCGTATCATCTGCACAGTAAAAGCAGCACGCTGAGCCAGGCGGTAAAGCAGATCAAAGCCCATGATGCGTTCCAGTTGAACGGCCGACGGCCGGTCCGCAGATGATAAAGTATTAGCAGACAGCACTGCAGGAGATGCCTGTGGTGCTGTCTGATTTTATGCCTGATATTGAGAAAAGTAAGTCTTTAATTTCATATCTTGTTATCGCTTTTAGCTGATGTTCATTCTTGAGAAACTAAAGATTATTCGTTGTGAAAATTGAGGAGCTGTGATATACTGAAAATTGATTGATAAATTAGTTCCTGTAAAAGAATTTGAAGATGACGGACATGAGGTGTACGGCATGAAAATAAGCTATAAAAAATTATGGAAGCAGCTGATTGATGAAGATATGATGAAGAAGGATCTGCAGCAGAAAGCGGGGATCAGCTGGGCTACGATGACGAAAATGTCTAAGGGCGAAGTGGTAAGCACGGAAGTGCTGATGAAGGTATGTCAGGTACTGCACTGTAATGTAGGGGACATCATTGATTTTATTGAAGATGATCCGGAATAGAGCAGGGGATTTTATGGGACAGCAACCTTGTAATAATTAGAATGGGAATGTAAGGAAGGTAAGCAGCGGATGGCGGGAAATCAGATGGTAAGCCCATATAAGGGAAGCGGCCAGATCACAAGAGAGAAATTTTTGTTTTATGAGATGCGGACTGCTGCAAGATTGATGGAGGAAGGGTTGAGTGATTCAGATGTGGAGGAACGGATCGTAGAGGATAATCTGTTCCAATACCCCACAGAGAAATCCATCCGACAAATGGCTAAGACTTGTATCCGGCGTCTGCATGGCCTTCAGGATGAAAGCCTGATAGCGGCAGTTGCGGCAATGCCTCAGGATGCAGCAAAGCAAATCTGTTTGTATGCGATGATGAAACAGTATCGTTTGGTATGGGATTTTATGATCACGGTGATCGGTGAGAAATACCGGATGCAGAATTTCTCCTTCAGCCAGATGGATGTGAATGTTTTTTTCATGCAGCTTCAGGAACAGGATGATTATGTGGCTGGATGGAGTGAGAGTACGATGAAGAAAATCCGGCAGATTTTGATCCGGGTGCTTGCGGAGAATGAGTATCTGGATGACATCAAGGCGGATCACATCAATCCGGTATGGCTGAATCCAGTGCTGGAGAATGCCATAAGAAACAACAACGACGACAGAGCACTGGCGGCGTTCAACTGCTTTCAGTGAAGCAGGCTTCACTGAAAGCCTCCGGCAGATCGCAGAAATGCGCAAAGGAAAGATTGCTTCGCAATCTGCGCATTTCGCGCACTGAGCGGCAAGCGCTCAATGATGATAGAGGAGGAGAACATGAACAACATAAACGAAAGATTGGATAATCTGAAATTAGAGATACAGAAGCCGGAGTTCCTGGAAGGTAAGGGACTCAGCAATGAGGTGAATATTCGTATTTTCTGTTATGATGCCCAGGATGAGATGATTGTCCGGCATTTTACGGAGCAGCTGATTGTAGACCAGTCGCTGGACTGCCATTTGATTGAGCGAAATCTGTACAAGGTATTCTTGTCTATCTGTGATGATAAGCGTATCACGGAAAAGGCAGTGCAGATGGAAGAAAAGAAAGGAAAAGAGTTCCTGTTCCATAATCTGCAGAAGTTTGCCAATAATAAGAGCTTTGTGGAGAAGATGCAGTATGAACCGCATGAACCGGGGGATGTGCTGCTTCTGACCGGTGTGGGGGAGGTTTTCCCGTTTATGAGGATTCATTCCCTTCTGGAAGCATTGCAGCCTGAGTTTCCGGATATCCCGATTCTGGTGATGTATCCGGGAACATATGACGGAAGATTTGTGCGTTTGTTCGATAAGCTGGAACCGAATCCATATTACCGCGCATTTAATATTATTGGAATTGATGGTTCCAATAATCATGTATTGTAGGAGGTACTGACAAATGAGAATACAGGAAATGTTTTATGACGACATTGACCGTAAGATCAATGGCGTCGTTAAGGTAGACCAGGATGCCGCTGATGTACTGAAGCAGGAAGTTAAGGAATATGTCATCACGCGGGATATCCGTAAGCATATGATCACCTTCTTCAATAATTATGCCGAATCTTTTCGGGAGCCAACGGCAGATGTGGGCGTGTGGATCTCCGGGTTCTTCGGAAGTGGTAAATCTCATTTCCTGAAGATGCTGTCATACCTTCTGGAAAACAAGGAAGTGGATGGAAAGAAGGTTGAGGACTATTTCCGTGAGAAGTTTGATGATGAGGCGACTTTCATGCAGATCGCAAGCGCGATCCGCGGAGAAACCGACACAATCCTGTTCAATATAGATATCGAGGGATCCATCAATAAGGATAAAACTGCTGTTTTGCGTGTATTCGCGAAGATGTTTTATAACTATCTTGGTTTTTATGGTGAGAACCTGAAGTGCGCGAAGATGGAACAGTTTATTGATAAAAAGGGGAAGACGGAAGAGTTCCGCAGAGTATTTGAAGAAAAGAACGGTTCCCCATGGGTAGAATCCCGGGATGCCTTCGCATTCTTCGAGGATGATGTGGTAGATACTCTGGTTGAAGTACTGGGTATGAGCGAGATCGCTGCTCGTAACTGGTTTGACGGCACAGAGACCGTTGAGACTTCCATTGCTCAGCTTGTATCCGAGATGAAGGAATATGTGGATGCCAAGCCGAAAAATTTCAGACTGCTGTTTATGATCGATGAGGTTGGCCAGTATGTGGGCGACAGCATTGATCTGCTGATGAACCTGCAGTCGCTTGTGGAGAAGATCGGAAGTGAGTGCAACGGAAAGATCTGGGTGGTATGTACCGGACAGGAAGCGATTGATGAGATCATCAAGACCAGACAGGATCAGTTCTCGCGTATCCAGGCGAGATTCAAGACCAGGCTCTCCCTGACATCTTCCTCTGCGGATGAAGTGATCCAGAAGCGTATCCTCAGGAAGAAGGATGAGGTAACACCGCAGCTGGAACAGGTATATAATGAGAATGATTCCGTGCTGAGAAATCTGTTCAGTTTTAATTATTCTGCCGGTGATGCGGTTTTGGATATTAAAGGTTTTAATGGTCCGGGAGAGTTTGCAAGAGATTTTCCGTTCGTACCGTATCAGTTCATCATCATGCAGAAGGTATTTGCCGAGATCCGCAAGCATGGCAATTCCGGAAAGCATCTGTCCGGCGGTGAACGTTCCATGCTGTCCGGATTCCAGGAAGCGGCGCAGAAGATCGAGGATAAGGATGAGTTCGCGCTGGCGCCGTTCTATCTCTTCTACGATACGGTTCACACATTCCTTGACAGCTCTATCCGCCGGGTGATCGAGCGCTGCCAGAAGGCGGCTGACACGAATGCCGGCATTGAGCCGCAGGATGTGGCTGTGCTGAAGCTTTTATATCTGGTTCGCTATATCGATGATATCAAGGCGAATCTGGATAATATCGTTATCCTGATGGCGGATGATATCCGCATGGATAAGATCATCATGAGGGAACAGGTGAGGGGATCCCTTGACCGCCTGATGAGCCAGAACTATATCGGACGCACGGGGGATACTTATAACTTCCTGACGGATGAAGAGCAGGATATTCAGAGAGAAATCAAGAATACGCCGGTTGATACCGCAGCGATTGTGGAGCGTATCGCACATATGGTATTCGGCGATATTTATACAGCAAAGAAGTTCCGCTATGGCAAGTATGATTTTGCCTTTGACCAGATGGTGGATCATACCACGGTCGGAGCGGTGACAGGCGGCATGAGGCTGAAGATCATGACCGTGGCAGCGGATTCTGAGGAGAAGGCAGAACTTCGCCTGATGACAGAATCCTCAGGCCAGGCTATTGTGGTACTGGCTGACACGCCGTATTATGAATCGCTGGAAAATGCAATGAAGATCCGCAAGTATGTGAAGCAGAGGAATGTGGCCCAGCTTCCAAAGACCGTAAGAGACATCATTGCGAATTATCAGAGTGAAGCTGATAAATATGAGCAATCCGCACAGACGGATCTGGCAGATGCCATAACCAATGCGCAGTTCTATGTGGACGGTGAGAAAATTGAGATCAAGGCAGCAGCTGTTTCCTCAAAGGAAGAGGATCTGGTGAAGAGAGATTATGAAATCAAAAAGGGCAAGGCGAAGAGTGTCATTGACCAGTCCCTTGATTATCTGGTGTCCCATGTGTACAGTGACCTGAATCTGATCGTGGAGAACGCTGAATCGGATGCGGATATCCTGGCGCTTCTGACCGGCGCTGTCACGATGCTTCCGGGAACGGAGCCGAACAGGGATGCTGCTGCCAAGGTGGAAGAATATCTGGAAATGCAGGATCGCAAGCACTTACCGACTTCCATGGCGGATGTTCAGAAAAGATACCAGGCGATCCCTTATGGATGGCGTGAGATCGATATTGCGGCTGTCGTGGCGCTGCTGATTGTAGGGCAGAAGGTGACGATCAAGTATGCCGGTTCCACGGTGCAGCCGAACAATCCGAAGCTTCCGGATATGCTCAGAAAAAAGAGCGAGATTGGAAAGACGCAGATTTCCAAGAGACAGGTGGTATCTGCGACAAGGATGAAGGCAGTCAAAGATTTTCTGCGGGATTACTTCAATCTCATGGATGTTCCTGCGGATGAAGATGGCCTGATCCAGTTCATCATTGATAAGTTTGAGGATCTGCAGAAGCACTATGAAGATCTTCTGGCAAAATACGAGGATCATAAGTATCCGGACAGGAATGTGGTCAGCAATGCACTTCAGATTATAAAGGATGTGCTGTCACAGCAGAAGGATAACGTGGCTCTGATTGAGCGTGTCCTTCAGCGGGAAGACAATCTGTATGATGCGCAGGATGCTATGCAGAATGTGGAAGCCTTCTTCAAGACACAGGTTTCCGTATTTGATTCAGCAGTGAAGTTTGAACAGGATCTGAGGAATGACCTGGACTATATCAAAAAGGATGAAGAGGCGAATCAGGCGCTGAACACGATCCGGCTGATTACTATGATCCCTTCCAATGGAAAGTATGATTATAGGAGGATTCCGGAATTGAATGCTTTGATGGCGAAGGTAAAGGCTTCCCATGATGCGATGCTGGAAGAGAAGCGGACAGAGCTTCTGGAAGTAGTCCGTCAGTGTATGGCGGAGATCCATCAGGCGTTAGACGATGGAAACGCGACAGCCAAAACAATCAGTGACAAGGCTGATGTGTACTATGGACAGCAGAAGGAAAAAATTGCGGAGACGACGAGCCTGGCATTGATGGAAGGCTTCCCGATTCCGATGTGGAATTACCGGGATGATGTTGTTTCCAAGATCGAGTTTAGCAAACGGCCCCCGAAGCCGGTTGTTCCGAAGCCCGTGAATCCTGTGAAGCCGGTTGCGAAGAAGACGTATAAGCCGATATTCCGTCAATCGCTTTTGAAGGCGGCAAGGCTGGAAAGCGATGCGGAAATTGATGCGTATGTGGACAAACTGAGAGATCAGTTGAAGACATTACTGAAGGGTTCGGACGGTATCGAACTTAAGTGAGGCGGCAAATCTTTGATTTGCGCAGCTGAACTTATGCAGAGTTAAGCAAAGGAAGAGTCAACTTATGGATAAAAATACGATAAAGAAATATGCGGTGTGGGCGCGTAAGGAGTTGATTGCGCGCGTCACACAGAAGGCAGAGCAATATGAGGTTACGGAGAAAAAGACTACTCCTGCGGATGCGGATAGCATCGGCGGCAGAGTGCTTACTGCGGCAGAAAAGAAGCAGAGGCAGGCATTGATTGTAAAAATCAATCAGGATGGATTTGAACAGGTGATGGAAGAAGTTGCCTATACCTGGTTTAACCGTTTTACTGCGCTCAGATTCATGGAAGTGAACAATTATCTGCCGAGTCATACCAGAGTTTTCACTAATGAGAATGGCGAGTTCAAGCCGCAGATTCTGGCGGATGCGATACAGCTGGATCTGGAAGGCTTGAATATGGACAAGGTCTTTGAGCTGAAGGATGCCAATAAGACGGAAGAACTGTATAAGTATCTTCTGATCACTCAGTGTAATGCTTTGTCTGGTATTTTGCCGCGCATGTTTCAGAAGATTGAGGATTACACGGAACTTCTTCTGCCGGATTATCTTCTCCGCGAGGGAAGTGTGATTGAGCAGATGATCGCATTGATTCCGGAAGAAGATTGGACGGATCAGGTTCAGATTATTGGATGGCTGTATCAATATTATAACAGCGAGAAAAAGGACGATGTTTTCGCAGCACTGAAAAAGAATGTGAAAATCACAAAAGAAAATATCCCTGCGGCAACCCAGCTTTTCACACCGGATTGGCTTGTTCGCTACATGGTAGAAAACAGCCTTGGCCGTCTGTGGCTGGCGGGACACCCGGATGTGAAAGAGCAGTTCCTGCCAACTGAGGAAGAACAGTCTGCTTATGTTGATGGAAATCGTGACCCAGAAGATACTAAATGGCACTACTATCTGGAAGAAGCCGAGCAGGAGCCAGAAGTGCAGGCACAGCTGGATGAGATTCGTAAGGAATACGCCGCACTGACACCGGATCAGCTGAAAGTGATCGACCCATGCTGTGGTTCCGGTCATATCCTTGCGTATATGTTTGATGTGCTGATGAAGATTTATGAATCCTACGGATATACTACCCGTGAAGCGGTGGCAAGCATTGTGGAGAATAATCTTTACGGCCTGGATATTGATGAGCGTGCGGCACAGCTGGCATACTTTGCGGTAATGATGAAAGCCCGTCAGTATGACCGCCGCTTTTTTAACCGTGGCATCCAGCCCCATGTATATGCCATTGTGGAGAGCAATCATGTAGATCAGTTTGCTGTTGACTATTTCTGTAACGGCGATGCCAAGCTGAAAGCGGCTATGGACACCATTCTCAGTGAACTGCATGATGCAAAGGAATACGGCTCGATTCTGACCGTAACACCGCAGGAGTGGTCTACTCTGTATGAACGCTTTGCGGAGATTACGGAAGATATAAATATGTCCCGTGAGACGACATTGAGGGAATTACTGCCGTTAGTGCAGGTAGCAGAGGCGCTGGCACAGAAGTATGATGCGGTTGTGACAAATCCGCCATATATGGGTGCATCGGGAATGTGTGGGAAATTATCTTCTTTTGTGAAAAAAAGATATCCAGATACGAAATCTGATATGAGTACAATTATGATGGAGCGAACACTAGATATGTGTACTGTTCATGGGTATGTTTCTATGATTAATATTCCAGTATGGATGTTCTTGTCTAGTTATGAAAAAATGCGAAACATAATGCTTCATAATAATACGATAGTTAATTTGGTGCATCCAGGACGGGGAATTTTCGGATCAGATTTTGGCACAATATCATTTGTTATGTCTAAAACACACATTAAAAATTATGTGGGGCGATATCATCGGTTATTTGATAGTCAAGGTGAAGTTCATAGTGTAGAGGAACGTAGAAACACATTTTTACACAGAAAAGGATTACATACAATTCAACAAGAAGATTTTTTTATGATTCCTGGAATGCCAATAGCCTATTGGTTACATCATCAAATATATGAAATGTATGGAAATTATAAAACCATGGCAGAAATTGCTACTCCGAAAGTTGGTATGCAGACATCAAATAATGATAGATATCTAAGATTATGGCATGAAATAGATTTTTCTGAATTTAATGGCTCCAGTTACGGATTGAAGTGGATTAAATATTTGAAAGGTGGAGCTTACAGAAAATGGTATGGTAATTTAGAATATCTTTTGTTTTATAATAAAACACCGGACTTTATTCTGCAGCAAAAAAATGCAAGGGTGTTAGATTTGGGTTTCCTGAAAAAGAAAAAATGCACATGGACAGATTTAACTATTAGTAAAAATAGTTTCCGTATTGCACCAGATGATACATTTTATGATATTTCTGGACATTGTTTTTTTCCGAAAGAAGAAGACCAATTATGGCTTTTGGGATATGCAAATACATCAATATTTGCAGAATTGCTTAAAGTATTTAATTCTACGATACATTGTCAAGTTGGAGATGTTGGAAAAATTATTGTGCCAGATATCGGAGAACAAAAAAATAAAGTTTCTGTTCTAGCAGGAGAAAATGTTGAATTTTCAAAAAAAGATTGGGATTCCTTTGAAACCTCATGGGACTTCCAGCATCACCCGTTGCTTCGCAAAGTTTCTACCATTGCCGAAGCCTTTGACCAATGGCAGGCTGAATGCAATGACCGTTTTAACCAACTGAAAGCCAATGAGGAAGAACTGAACCGTATCTTCATTGATATTTACGGTTTGCAAGACGAGCTGACGCCAGAGGTTGAGGATAAGGATGTTACTGTCCGTAAGGCTGATCTTGACAGAGACATTCGTTTCTTCATTTCTTATGCGGTTGGCTGTATGTTTGGTCGCTACTCTATTTATAAAGAGGGCCTGATATATGCTGGTGGTAAATGGAATTATAATGACTATGAAAACATGGCATGGATAGCTGAAGGAAAACCGGAAATTCTGTCATTTTATAGTAAGACGCATTTTTTCCCGGATCAAGATAATATCATTCCTATTTGTGATGATGAATATTTTGTTGATGATATTGTCCATAAGTTTATAGAGTTTATAAGTGTAGTTTACGGCACAGAAAATTTGCATGAAAATATCAAATTCATTGCCGATGCCCTGGGCGGCAAAGGTCAGCCGAAGGATGTGATCCGGAAGTATTTCCTGAATGATTTTTACAAAGACCATTGCAAGATTTATCAGAAACGCCCGATTTATTGGCTGTTTGACAGCGGCAAGAAGAATGGGTTTAAGGCTCTGATTTATATGCATCGCTATCAGCCGGATACCATTGCCCGCATACGCACGGATTATGTCCATGAACAGCAGAGCCGCTACCGCACGGCGATGGCTGATCTGGAAAAACGTATTGACAATGCTGCTGCCGGCGAGCGTGTGAAGTTGAACAAAGAACTGAATAAGCTGCAGGCGCAGGCGGAAGAAATTCGTGTTTATGAAGAAAAGATTCACCATCTTGCAGATCAGATGATCAGCATCGATCTGGATGATGGTGTCAAACATAATTATGCGATATTCAAGGATGTGCTTGCGAAGATTAAATAGGAGGTGGCAGTATGGCTGAAATGAACGAAGGAATTGCTTCGGCATCTGATGAGAGTACTACTGTTGAAGAATCGACTGAGAGTTCAGACTATCCTTCTGCATGTTTTCTTTTAGATAGCTGTGTTCAGGATTATCAGAGATTGCAGGAAAACTATAATCGAATTTACGATAAAATCAATGTAGCATTAGCTTTTGAGGGTGTTGTTCTTACCGTTATGTTAGGATCATTAGATTTTTCTCCTGCTAAACTATATGTAAAGGATATGACCGTTATTGCACTGATAATGGTATCTGTTGAATTAATTTGTCTTGTAGGAGGAATGGGGATAACGATATTTTCAGCTATTTATCTTTTAACGCTAATGCGAGGAAGAAAAATCGCAGTTTTCAAGAGTGAAGATATTAGAAATAATGAAATATATAGAGAAAAAGAGCCATATGCTGCTGTGTGGCTGATTGATAAGTATACAAAAATAGTGAATGAAGTTAGACCAGTGGTTCAAAAGAAGCAAGCGTCATTTGACAGAGCTTTGATCACGATTATTGTTGGAATTATTATGTATGCCATAGCCGTTATACTGCAAAAAGGAGGATTCTAATGTCAGATAAAACAATGGAAGATATTAAAAGTGGAAAAGGATTGCCGCCTCTTTCAAGTAATAGTGATTCTAATGGTCAAACTGGAGTTGCGATGGAACAGAGAGCAGAAAAGGGAATTACTCATGAAATATTCACTCATCATGGTAATAAAAAGAATTCGAACTCTAAGGGAAATGGCTAAGTTAAGGGAGGTGGCAGCATGGCCAGTATGGATTTAGATACAATAATTCGAGATTTGAATAAACGATTTGCTGCACCGCTGCTGGAATTTTATAAGCGTCGCATCATCTTCTGGTATGACGAGGATAGAGAGTTTGAGGATAAGTTGGATGATATTCAGATTGATAATGCAAAACTGTTGATGCTTACCGGGACCAACAACTTTGCAGCTAAGAAACTACTGAACGTGGACGATACCACGAATAATTATCTGGTATATTGCCCGCTGTCCTATGAGAAGCCGGAGGATGACTGGCTTTTAGATATAGAAATGTATAGTGAAGAATTCCGGGCGGACCTGATCTCTATGTGGATGGACGAGATGGGGATTCCGTCAACACCTGCAATGCGTAAACAGGTGAAGGACTACCGGAAGTTTTTCAAAGCAAAAGTGCGCAGAGAGAAAATTGCAAGCCAGAGTAAAGCACCTGTGATTCCGGTGCAGCTCCATATGGCTGTTATGGGAGCACTGGGCGGTCTGAAAGATGTCTCACCGGCGGCGATCATGAAAGAAGTCCTGAAAGCCGGATTGGATATCAATACGAACAATCTGTACCAGGAGTTTGTGAATTATGGTTCGGATCAGGCTTTTTGGAGCATAGTGAAGCAGGTATCCGGTTATATGTCTGATCAGCCGACGATTATAATGCTTGCGATACATATGCTATTGACAGCAACCACAAGGACGATGAGGCTGGAATATCTGGCGGGGCTGGACGGGTTCATTTCCTCGCCGCATCAGGCGTTCTGCTTTGATTTTATTTCTGATTGGCTTCATGCTGAAGATCGGGAACAGCTGATAGAGATTGCAAAGTCTGTGGAGGATGAACTGAAGCTGCCGCAGCGGTTCATGAAGTTGGAGGTCAGTGAACTGGCGGACACGGAAGTCTTTCCGTGTCTGGATGAAGTGATCCTGATCAAGCTGATGACAGAGATCGGAGATCATATCATTGATGTAGATGTGATCAAGCGGACAGTAGAGAAACGCCGAACGTGCGTAAACTATGAGCCATTCAAAGATTATTACGAGGGAATCCTGCAGGTGGCAAACATGCAGGCGTTCTATAAAGAGCATTCGACAGGCTTCCATTCTGCCGAGGCGAAGAAGGTCTGGGAGGAATATACTTCCGAGTATTATAAGATGGATACTTATTACCGCCTGTTCCATAAGAGCTATGGGGAAAGCCTGAAGGCATACAATTCCGATCTGCATGACCTGTTCCGCTCTGTCATGGAGAAGGTGGAGGGGCTGTATAAAAACTGGTTCCTGGGGCAGCTGGGCGGCAATTGGCAGGCAGTATGTTCTGAGGAACTGGCAAAGTATGGTCGGATTTTGGAAGTGCCACAACAGGCGGACTTCTACAGAAACCGCATTGACAATGCGGACAGCAGGGTATTTGTTGTCATTTCCGATGCTTTGCGGTATGAAGTGGCAGCTTCCCTTGCGGAGCAGTTAAGACGTGAGACGCAGGCGGATGTAAAGCTTCAGGATGTTCAGGGTATCTTTCCGACTATCACGAAGTTCGGCATGGCTGCGCTGCTTCCGCATAAGGAACTGGAAGTGGAACTTCACGGTGAAGTCTTGAAGGTTATGGCGGACGGCGTTTCGACCGATGCCGGATACAGAGATAGGATCCTGAAGGCGGAGAAGCCGAACAGCGTGGCAGTAAAATATGAAGATCTGGTAAATGCGAAGAGGGCTGACCGAAGCGCAATGGTAAAGGGAATGGATGTTGTGTATATCTATCATGATACGATTGATGAGGCAAGCCATACATCCGATACGATGGTGTTCCCGTCCTGTGATGATGCGATTCAGGAATTGAAGAACCTGACGAAGATTATCTGCAATGATTTCGGGGCAACGCATATTCTGTTTACCGCGGATCATGGTTTCCTCTATACCTATAGTCCGCTGACCGAGGATGACAAAATCGACAAGACCGGATTTGTCAATCGTATAGTGGAGTACGGCAGACGTTATGCCATCATGATGAAGGATTCGGATCCCGATTATCTGCAGAAGGTTCAGTTTTTGGGCGGAACATCCGAGTATGATGCCTTTGCGCCGAAGGAAAACATAAGAATTAAGATGAACGGCAGCGGCCTTAATTTCGTTCATGGCGGAATCAGTCTTCAGGAAATGGTTGTGCCGGTCATTGATTATCATTTTCTGAGAAATCAGAGCAAGCAGTATCAGAGGAATCAGAAGAAGTATGATACAAAGCCGGTCGAGGTGAGCCTCCTGTCGGCAACACATAAAGTCAGCAATATGATCTTCTCACTGAACTTCTATCAGAAAGAGCCGGTGGGGGATAATCGTGAGGCGGCGACCTATCAGCTGTATTTCACGGACAGCAATGGAAAGCAGATCAGCGACATCTCGAAGATCATTGCAGATAAGACCAGTGACAACGGACAGGAGAGGACATTCCGGTGTAGCTTCAATCTGAAGTCGCTGAAATACGATAACAAGGAAATCTATTATCTCGTGATCGCAGATGCGGACGGTCTGGTTGTATCAAGGGAAGAGTTCCAGATAGATATTGCCTTTGCGGTGGATGAATTTGATTTCTTTAGTTGATTACGCATGAGGATAATACATATGAGGAATATGAAAAAAACCATTAAAATTACAATGTTGACGCCCAAAATAAATGTTTACGGAATGAAATGGAGATTTTATAAAACAGACGATGATGATCACCCATCAGTTCCGCATGGTCATTCGTTAGATGGAAACTACAAATTACAGTTGTGGAGCGGGAATATTTTTAATGTACAAAATGGTAAAATAGAATTTAAAGCAAAACGTAAGGATATGACAAATCTATACAATCTTCCAGGATTCCAAAAGTTTGTGAGTGAATGCAGAGATGAGTATATGAAAAGAAACCCTTCAATAGTTTTGCCAACTTTGATGTATAGAGGTTACAAAAATCATAAAAAACGATTTAGAAAGAAAAAAATATCAGATGAATATATTGTCTTTATACGTCATGATAAAGTTTGAGTGGAGGATAATTTTTGATGGAGTCTAATACGGGATATGAAGAAGATAAGCGTAAAGAAATAAAACTCAAACTCCGTCAATATTTTGATGGAAAGATCGTCCGGAAGGATCTGACGAAGAAGATCAAGGAAGGGGCAAACGTTCCGGTGTATGTGCTGGAGTTCCTTCTTGGTCAGTATTGCAGTTCCGATGATGAGTCTATCATTGAGCAGGGGGTACAGAATGTGAAGCGGATCCTGGCAGATAACTTTGTCCGTCCGGATGAATCGCAGAAAGTTCTGTCAAAGCTCAGGAAAAAAGGAAGCTATACCGTCATCGATATGATTACGGCACGGCTTGATATGAGGCGGAATATTTATATCGCCAGCTTCTCCAATCTGGGTATTGACAATGTTCTCCTGGAGGATGAATACCCGGAGAAGTTTGACCGGTTGCTCTGCGGCGGTATCTGGTGTATTGTCCAGCTTGATTATGAGTATGTGGAAGAAGAAAAGAAGAATGGAATGCCGGTACAGATTCGGAAGCTGACGCCGATCCAGATGCCTCATGTGGAGATTGATGAGTTGAAGGATGGCAGGAAACATTTTACAGAAGATGAGTGGCTGGATATCATGATGCGTTCGATCGGTATGGAGCCGGATACTCTGTCTGAACGTGAGAAGTGGCTGCTTCTTTTACGTATGGTTCCGCTGGTAGAGAATAACTTCAATCTGTGTGAACTGGGTCCGAGATCCACAGGTAAGTCCCATCTGTATAAGGAAATATCTCCGAACAGTATTCTGGTATCCGGCGGACAGACCACGGTGGCCAACCTTTTCTATAACATGGGAAGGAAGACAATTGGCCTTGTCGGTATGTGGGATGTCGTTGCTTTTGATGAGGTTGCCGGTATTCATTTTAAGGATAAAGACGGGATCCAGATCATGAAGGATTATATGGCATCCGGATCCTTTGCCAGAGGCAAGGAAGAGAAGGCGGCCTCCGCATCAATGGTTTTTGTGGGAAATATTAATCAGAGTGTGGATGTTCTGTTGAAAACTTCCAGTCTGTTTGATCCGTTCCCGCCGGAGATGGGAACAGATACAGCGTTTCTGGATCGTATGCATTGTTACATTCCAGGCTGGGAGATCCCGAAGTTTCGGCCGGAACATTTTACAAATGATTATGGTTTCATCACTGACTATCTGGCTGAGTTCCTGCGGGAATTGAGAAAAGAACAGTACGGGGATGCCCTGGATGAGTATTTCCGTCTGGGAAGGAACCTGAATCAGAGAGATACGATTGCGGTCCGAAAGATGGTGGGCGGTCTTGTGAAACTCATGTATCCGGACGGTGAATATACAAAAGAACAGCTGGAAGAGATCCTGAAGATTTCTCTGGAAATGCGCCGGCGCGTTAAGGAACAGCTGAAGAAGCTGGGAGGCATGGAGTTCTATGATGTGAACTTCTCCTATATTGATCTGGAAGATATGTCCGAGCATTATGTTTCGGTGCCTGAGCAGGGCGGCGGCAAGCTGATCCCTGAAGGGCTGTGCAATCCGGGACAGGTTTATACCGTATCACGGGGAAAGTCTGGAATGATCGGAGTGTTCCGTCTGGAAAGCCAGATGCTTCCGGGCAATGGCAAGCTGGAGCGGACAGGACTGGGATCTGACCGTGATGCGAAGGAATCTTCCAATACGGCTTTCAATTATCTGAAGGCGAATGGTAATAGGATCAGCGGTTCCATCAGCACAACCTCGAAGGATTACATCATCAACTATCAGGATCTGCAGGGAATCGGTATGACCGGGAAGCTGGCTCTTCCAACGCTGATTGCGCTATGTTCTATCGCTTTGGGAAGACCGGTGCAGAGTTCCACGGCAATCCTGGGTGAAATCAGTATCAGCGGCACGTTGATCAAGGTGGATAACCTGGCGGATACGTTGCAGGTGTGTCTGGATTCCGGTGCGAAGAAGGTGCTACTTCCGCAGACCTCGTTTGTAGATTTTGCAACAGTGCCGCCGGAGTTGATGAGTGCGTTCCAGTTGATTCCATATCAAAGTGCGGAGGATGCGGTGTTTAAGGCGTTGGGGGTTGAGTAATTTATGGCATTTATCACAAAAAAAGAAGAAGGGCTATTCTTAGCTCTTTTTAATAGAGACGGATATGTACTAAACTTTAACGATAGTACTTTTAACGCTTTTACAGCTTCGAGTATTGGAGAAGCTTTAAAACAAAAGTATGGGATGTCAAAGGGAAAATCATTGGCGGCGTATCTCAATGATACTACTGATGCGAATAGAACAAAGATTTTGGTAGATCTTTTTCATCATTACGAAGATGAAATGGAATATGAATTTAACAAAGACTATGAGGATGTCACCTGGTGGGGAAATAGTTCCAGATATGATGAAAAATATGCAAAGCTATACCAGAAATGTAAAGAAGTCGTAGACAGGTTGGAAGGAAGTACAGTTGTTATAACTCAGACAGCAGAAGAATTGAAGATGAAGTTTTCAAGCGAATATCTTTCCAGGCAGATTGATCTTATGGTGAAGATGCAAGTATCTGATCCGACTAACGCAATTGGTATGGCGAAGGAACTGATCGAAAGCTGTTGCAAGACGATTTTAGATGAGAAGGGAATTGCATATACCAAGAATGATGATGTTCCGCAGCTGGCCGATAAAACAATGGATGCATTGAATCTTCTTCCGGCAAATGTACAACCAACGGATCGCGGTGCTGACGCAATAAAAGCTGTTTTGGGAAACCTAAGGGCTATACCTACGAAACTTGCTGAAATAAGAAATCCGTTTGGTAGTGGACACGGAAAGAGCGCTTCATTTAAGGGGCTTGAGGTTAGGCATGCAAAGCTAGCTGTAGGAAGCAGCATAACATTTGTTGATTTCGTCTGGAGTACATACGAGGCATCGAAGAAGTAAGTATAAAGAAAAAGATCCATATGCGGCGTAGGTCGCAGATGGATCTCATAACATTAGATACGGCTTACGGTGTCCATATATTCGTCAAAGATCGGGCGAAGGGTAAGGATCCAGCCGTAAAGCGTCCGGTACGGTTTGCCGAGAATGATGGAAGCTTCCTTGAGGGTGTGCTCATGCCCAAGAAGTTCCACTAGTTCCGTATATTTACCGTATTTCGGATGGTGTACCTTGATATAGCGGATCAATCCATATAAAAGTTCCATGTACTCGTCCGCTTGATTGAATGGGTACGGTGATGCAGGATCAAAGGGATCCTCGTTTCCTTGGTCATCTGTAACAGTAAGGGTTGAGAAAAGGACCTTGCCCTTTAATAATTTGAAGGATCGGTAATACTGACACTTGGCGCAGTTATTCATAATGGTTTTGGGAGCGGTGCCGCCTTCCTTGTATTCAGGGTTTGGGATTCTACAGGGGCAGAATCTGGACTTACCGCCTGCTCCTCCGATGATGCAGCGGTTTTCCTGTTTGTAGCGATATTCTTCCATCCACTGATCCCTCTTGAAGGTGTCGTAGGTGGCTTTATCGACTTCCAGCTTGATAGCTGGAACCATTTCGCCTTCAATACGCATCTTGGAGAGAGAAGTGCCGATGCGCTCCTGTTCGGAGGCAGTTTTGTACTGGCGAATGCCTTCCTCATCGGTTTCAAAGAGTACATAATACTTTTTGTCGTTGTTTTTCTCAGAAGTGTACTTATTCATAATAAAATCTCCTTTTTCACGGCGATTGCCTGAAATCGGAGGATGCACACTGCTGAGACTGTCCTTGCCGCTGGCCTGAAAAAAGGCACACAAACAAAGAGGTAAGGCACAATGTTTCAGACGGATCCTGCGAATCTGGCCGAAACGGTATGTGCATCCTCCTGCTTATGCGCGCTTAGATCAAAGCAATCAGATTCAATTTTTAAAAGTGCTGTGTTCCTATGGTTGGATCATTGAATCCAGTGTATTGGGTGGGCGGATTTTGTACATGGTGAAAGCCTTCTGTGGTTACGCGAAGATGTTGTCCTTCAGGTCAAGGGATACCTTGAGACCTTGATTGAAACGGATTTCGTCCTCTGGTCGTAAGGTGTCTACAACTTCGATGATGTCATCACGATCGATCGTCATGATCTGTCCGCACTTGATCATTGCAGGTTTGTAGTCAAGACCGGCATACCACTGGATCGGTACATTGGTTCTGATGTCCAGGCGTTTCACCTTGGATGTGATGTAGCAGATGATCACGCTGTCGGAATAACGGTTTCCCATGTTGTTTTGACAAACGACAGCATAATGGTCGCCCTGCATGATGTGACTTCGGGCTGAGCCGGGGAAAGGGTTTTTAACAAAAACAATTGAGTTGCGTTTTATATCCTTCTTTTTCATATTCGAAATCTCCTTGTCGCTGATGGACTCTCATTTACTCTGTGACTGTCCCCCGTCGAGGACCTTCCTTCGAAGGTGGCGCAGGATAAAAAGGTTCTTTATCCTTTGCTGATAGGAGTTTCGGGTTTATAAAGTTTGAGGTCAATATCCCTAAACAGGGCAAAATGGCTTTATAAGGTTTATTAGGTTTATTCTTTTTGAAAGGGGATAAAGAATGGGTGAAATGAACATTCCCTTCCTCTGTGGAGGCACCTTTTATATCCTGCTTTTGCAGGCATTAAAGAAAGACAGGCGTATCCGTCTCAATGATCTGGATGGGTATAAAGCAAAAGAAAAAGCGATTAACGATGTTACCTGCCTGAAGGGGTTAGTAAGAACGTTTTATGATTTTAATGAGCATTTTTCGGACAGTACCTTCACTGCTCATAAGAATCAATATAAGTTGTGTGAAAAAAACAGCACAGACTGGCTGCGGTTTGAGACTCAGTATTTAGTCGATGCGTATGATAAAAAGGTCAGAGACAATTACGCTCTTGCGCTGGAGGAAATGGATAGCTTTATCGATGCTTTTATTGATGATGGTGATCTTGGAAAGAAGCTGGTCAGAGCACTGCTTGAGGTTATTGATTTGGACAGAACGATAGATGATGATGCCGAATTTGTGGTACAGGCCGGTGGCAGAGTAATAGATAAAAAGGGACTTTTAAAGCTTTCTAACATTGGAGCAAGGCCGTTTCTGTTGTCTGTATGGCACTTTATCATAACGAAACGTGGATCGGAAAACACTTTGGGTGCCGAAACTGTTGGCCAATGGCTGCACCATAAAACAAGCCAAGCTCCTTACAAATATGTAGGTACTGTTGGAGAGCGTTACGCTTTGGATAAGGAAATATCGTTTAAGAAGGTTGTGACTGACTCTGTAGATGAATCTGGAACACCGGAAAGCACAGAATATACGGATTCAGATAATAAGGCGAAAGAGGATCGGAGCGATGAATATTGTGAACAAAGAGAAGCTGGAGGACAGGGGACAAATCAGATTTTGAATGCCCAAACAGTATTCAATCAAAGAGCAGAGAAGATTGTGAATATTGAGCATGTAGAACACTTACAGATATAGGAGTAATCAATCATGGCAAATGAGATACAGAAGACCGGCCCTGCAGGTCTTTCAAATAATGTAGCAGGAGTAAATCAGCAGGCAGAGAAGATTGTTAATGTGAATCGCGCGGATTCTATCACAACCGGAAATATCACCAACAATATGTATTTTGCAGCCACGGATCAGAGGCAGGCAGTAATCTCCGGAAATTATGGAACCAGTCATGAATACTATAATCTCTTTGTGCAATTTGAAGAGACATTTTATGATCAGGGACATTTTTATGTGACTAAAGATCGTGCATTGAATTCCAAACTTACATCAGACTATATACGGGATAAAGTCAATGGGTTGGAGACGGAGGCAATTGAACAGATAAAAACATTTCCTGCCATTTTCTGCTCCGAGAATCATGAAATGGGGAAAACCGATGATGATCAGATGGCATACTACGGGCTGGTTACGGACGTTAAAGTCCAGGATAATGGGATCAAGATATATTACAGAGTATTGAATGCGCTTCAGCAGAAGATTCTTAACGAGAACTTATTTGATCTTGGGATAGATGGTAATGATAGATTCAATGAGTTGAATCATACTCACTGGGCAATCAAGAGAATCGATCTGGTTACGACATTAAAAGAGATAGGCGTTTCTGTATTCACTCTGTCTTAAAGGAGGCATTGCTAATGGCGGAGAAACTGGTTACAGGTATACAAGAACTGACAATATCGTCAGCGACATACCACGGGGTAAAAATCAATCCTACATACGTAAATTACTTTTTTGGAAACAATGGTGTAGGAAAAACAACTATTGCAAGAGAGATAGCGAAGCTGAAGAGGCCCGCAAACGAATTGTCCGGTGGCGAAGAGCCAAAGGATGTTCTTTTTGAACCAGGGAAGACGCATAGGGACTTTAACTTTCTTGTATATAATGATGATTTTATCCGGGAGAATTTCCGTCAGTTAGAACATCTGCCAGGTGTCTTCATGATTGATAAAGAAGGCATTAAGCAGGAGGATGACCTTAATGCCACAAAGAAAGAAAAAGACGAGGTGGATCGGGAGTATGGAGAGCTTCTTAAACAGAAAAAGCTGAAAGAATCCGTGCTGACAACCATGGGAACTACGTTAGAAAATGATTGTTGGAATCTGACAAAAGCAATCAGAGAAAAGTTCCCTGAGACTCAGATGTCTGGCACTAAGACAAAGAAAGGGTTTTTGGCAAAGATCCGGACAGTGCAGGCGCCTACCGGTCACGATGAAGATGAATTGAAAAAACTGTATGATACGGTATTCGATCGGAATGCAAGAACATATAACCTCTTTAAGCGGATTTCTGATACAGAAGTGATGGACACAGTTCCTGGATTGGAATTGCTTTCAAAACGTATTGTTAGTAGTAGCGATACGGATTTTGCAAGATTTATAAAAGCACTCAATGCAACGGACTGGGTTCGTCAAGGGCATGAGAAATATCATAATACGCCCGACGGTAAATGTCCTTATTGTCAGCAGAAGATGCCGGCGACTTTTGAGAAGGATCTGGCGGATTGTTTTGATGAATCATATCAGCAGGAAGTCAGTGCTTTAGGGCAATTACTTCAAGCGTATAAAACAGCCGGTAATAATCTTTGGAGAGTTCTTCAAGATAACCTTCAGGATGTATATCCCAAAATAGATCCGACGGAATATCGCGATAAGATGACAATTCTGAAGAATGCCATTGGTGCAAATATCCAGATTATCGAACAGAAAATCAAGGAACCAAGTAGCGAAATGCTTCTTGATCCCATTGCACCTTACTTAGAGGAACTGAATGAGCTTATTGATGAATTCAATATTCAGATAAAAGAGAACAACGACATTGTTAATGCAGCAAGAACAAAAAAGAAAGAATGTACTGAACAAGTATGGGAATTAATGGCATTCCGGGTAGGGGATACCATTGCCAAGTACAATTCTGATCTTGAAAAAGTCTTGGATGATCAGAAAAAAATAGACGATGTGGCAAAGAAAAAACAAGCTTATGCTATGTCGCTTGCTGAAAAAATCAACGAGCTGAATAAGCATACCGTGAATACAGAAGAAGCAATCGCAAACATGAATAAGATGCTTAGAGATTCAGGATTCCAAGGCTTTAGTATTCAGGAACATCCTGCCAGCAAGAACCAATATCAGATTGTTCGAGAAGATGGTACGGTAGCGGACAGGCTGAGTGAAGGTGAAAGAAACTTTATCGCATTCCTGTACTTCTGTAATTTGGTTCATGGCAGCGGTTGTACTCGAGATGCCCAAGTTATAATTACGAATCATGGAGAAGAGATGATCACGGATGGCCGTGATATGCGTGATAAGATAGTAGTAATCGATGATCCGGTTTCCAGTATGGACAGCAGCACCTTATTTATCGTTAGTTCTCTGGTGCGGCAGATGATTTCAATCTGCCTTAACAATGTCACATTAGGAGAAAAGCCAGAGAAGGGCGATTATATAAAGCAGATATTTATTCTGACTCATAACGCATATTTCCATAGGGAAGTAACAGTGAACCAGGAAAAGAACTATCTGCGAGTATCCTTTTATTTGATCACGAAGTATGACAATAAGTCTGTGATTAAGCACTGCATTACGAAAAACGAGGCTGCTCCTTCAGAAAAGAAAAATTATAATCCAGTGCAGAATTCTTATGCCGCATTGTGGACGGAATATAATGAAGTTAAGAGTTCTATTACATTGAAGAATGTGATCCGGAGGATTCTGGAGTACTATTTTATCCAGATCTGCGGCTATGATGGGCATACACTACAGCATATCATTCTGGTAAAGAATCGTCATCGGTTTGTGAAAGTAATTGATGAATCTACAGGGGAGGAAGATACAATTGAACTTCGCATGGTGTCGTCTATGATCAATTACCTTGCGGCTGATTCGTTTGGAGTAAATGAAGGTCTGCATTTTGTTGAGGATAGTATCGCACCGGAGATTTATAAGGATCTGACAAAGAGGATATTTGAAGCAATGGGGCAGCCACAGCATTATCAGATGATGTCGTCCATATTTGTGTATGAATAAAAATAACACCGCCAGGGCAGCAGCTCCGGCGGTGTTTTACGTCAGCTATCTTTTCGATAAAAATCGCACTGATATCCATCTCCGCAGATCAGGATGCCCGGCATCCAGTCCGGAGATCTGCTCATGATGTCACAGAGATCCTGCACAGAGACTTCCGGGCCGCATTCGATGATCACCTCATCATGGACATGCCCGACGATCTGGCAGAAGGATAGGTTCCTCATAGCAAAGCACAGGAGATCCCGGGAGATTGCCTGGACGATGTTCTCCACGAATTTCGGACCGTAAGATTCGATCCTTTCCCATTTTTTTGTGGCGTCGATTCCTTCATAGGTGACGGATTCTCCGCCGAAACGGTTTTCCCCAATACGGGGTTTCACATAGACAAGCTGCCGACCGGAGGGAAGGGTGATGAAGAGCATGCCGCTTTTGTAGGAGAAGCGTATGCCGCGGACTTCGGTTTTGATCCGCTGCCGGACGGTTGTCTTTACGGCATTATCTACATCCCACCAAAAATGTACGATGTTTGGATTAGCCTGACGCCAAGCGTTGACTAATGGCTGAAGTTCTTCTTCCTGCAGACCATTATCCAGGGCACCCATAGATTTTAGGGCGCCTACAGATCCGCCGTATCCGAGGGCAAGTTCAGCGATTTTGCCTTTTTGGCGGAGATGACTGTTGATACCGTGTTTTTCCACGGGAACGCCGAACATCTGAGATGCAGAAGCGCAGTAAATATCTTTTCCTTCAGCAAATACTTTAGAACGCCATTTTTCACCGGCGATATGCGCGAGGACTCTGGCTTCTATGGCAGAGTAATCGCTGACAATGAACTTGTATCCTGGCTTTGGAATAAAAGCCGTGCGGATTAGCTGCGAGAGTGTGTCCGGGATGTCGTTGTAAAGAAGGTTCATGGTATCGTAATCTCCGGAACGGACAAGGGCGCGGGCTTCTGCGAGATCCGGGATGTGGTTCTGCGGAAGGTTCTGCAGCTGGATCAGACGGCCGGCCCATCTGCCGGAACGATTGGCACCGTAGAACTGAAACATGCCGTGGGCACGTCCGTCAGAGCACATGACGTTCTGCATGGCCTGATATTTTCGGACGGAGGATTTCGCAAGCTGGAGACGGAGTTTCAGGGCTTCTGTAATATTACCATCCATATTGCCAATGGAATCTTTGACAAACTTCGCAACTTCTTTCTTGCCGAGTGATTCCATTTCAACGCCCCGATCGGAGAGCCATTCTTTCATTTGCTGAACGCTGTTCGGATTATCAATCCCTGTGATATCCCGCATTTTTGACATGAGGGAAGCTCTGGATCTTTCATCAAAGGCGATGGCATTCGATACGAATTCTGGGTCAATCATGATGCCGCGGTCATTGATTTCCTGATCCAGGTGATATTCATCCCAGACAAAATCAGGGACAGGGAAACGTGCGAGTTTCTGCTTGATTGCTATTTCCACTTCCACATCACGGCGGTTGTATTCCTTAAAGAGGATCCATTTTTCACTGTCATGCTGGGGAAGGTTCTGGGTGCGTCCGCCGTTTGCCTTGGTAGGTTTGCATGGCTTGCAGAAATAGCGGATCAGGTCTTTGCCTTCCTTCAGCTTCTGATCCTGTAATTTCAGGACAGCACCGACGCCTTCCAGTGAGAGGGGAAGTCCCATGTATGCGGACCATATCATGGTACATTTCCATGAGGAAGGATCCAGATATTTTGAAGCCGGATCCTCAGGGATGCTGTATCCGCGGAAGTGTTCTGGGCAATGCCGCTTCAGCCAGTTGGAGAGGCAGATACGCTCGAAGGAAGCGTTGAAAGCCCATTTGGTTATATTTTCATCAGATAGTGCTGCAAGGATTTCTTCCGGAATGGTATCGCCGCAGGCCAGGTCATATACCTTAACGGGTCCGCCATTCACGGAGACTCCGAAGAGCAGTATCTCAAAATAGTCAGACTCAGCGTACTTGTATGCACCGCATTTGGTGATATCGATGTCGCTGTAAGTCTCCAGGTCGATTGACATTTCTCTGATTTCCATAGTAAATATTCCTTTATTTGAGAAAGGCAGCAGGCATGAAAACCCGCTGCCGTTTGTATTTTATTCTTCCGGTATCGGTTCGTTTTCCTTCTTGTACCGGAGAAGACTGTAGCTGATATCGGTAAGTGATTTACGGATTTCTTCATGCCATTCCGGCGTTTCATCTTCATAGGCTGTATTGAAACGGTTGATAACCGGATGGCCGCACCAGTTGTTATCCTGAAGATCCTCCATGTGCTCCTGCAGCATCCTGTATTCATTCCAGAGGATAATTGCCGGCGCATCCATGGCCAGAAGGCGCGTAAATCTGGCATTCCTCATACGGACGCGGTTCAGAAGATAAAGGATATCGTAAAGGGTATCGAAGTCTTCTGTATTCATGACGATATCATCAACCTCAATATCGGTCAGAGATACATCCGGAAGATCCAGAGACTGGCGGTAATAGCAGACTGCTTCTGATCCATACAGGTAGAATTTTGGAAGTTTGCTGCTGTTCTTCGTGTTTTCGATGAGCCGTAATCCATCTGCATCCGGGAGCAGGAACTTCCGGTTGGTCAGAAGATCCACTGCGATTTCCCTTTGGGAGACCGTCATATCATTCAGAGCGCTGCGGAGGACGACAGGCTTGATAAGAGTGATGTTTTTCATATTGTGTTCCTTTCTTAAGGAGGCAGCAGCCATGTTTTGATGACTGCCGCCGGATTGAGTGTTGCAGGTTGTCCGCTTAGTTCAGGAAATCATCATCGTCTTCAGTATCGAAATCATCCTCAGCCCTGGACTTTCCGCCAAGAGGTTCGCCGTCGCGGATCTTCTGAAGGTTGTTCAGTCCGCAGGCAATGCCTTTGTTCCCGTTGGTGTTGAAGGCATACAGATTGATGCTGGCTCTGCCGTACACGCCGGAATATACTTCGGAACGGTCGATGATCTGCTGTCGGTCTGCGTCTACAATACCGGGTGCTGTGGAAGAGTTGGCGTTGATGAAGTAGGCGTTGGCGTAGACCGGATCATCGGGTCTTTCCAGGTCGCCGTCACGGAGCGGAGTCTTCAGGGTGGACAGTGCCGGTACGGATTTGCTGTTGCCTTTCAGTTTGCTCTGGCCTTCTTCATAAGCTGCCTGGATGGCGGCCTTGATCTTGTTGATGGTCGCGGTATCCGATTTCGGAATGATGAGGCTGACGCTGTATTTCGGTGCGCCGCCGTTGATGGATTTCGGATCCCAGACGTTCGCGTAGGACCATCTGGTGTTTACGCCTGTGATAACTTTTGTGGGATTAACAAATTTTGCCATGATATTTTTCTCCTTTATTCTTGAAAGTCTTCGATTGCTGTGTTTATTGCCGGCCGTTTATCGGTGTCCGGCACCAGTGTCGGCTTGCCGGGCGGTTTCGTGATAAGACCGCCGAGAAGCTCTTCAAATCTCTTCTTCCCGAGAAGGGAAGTCATTGCCGTGATCCCGAGAAGCTTCTTCTCATAAGGGTCGAATCCATTGTTTGTGACGGCTTCTGCTACGGCGGCTTCATCTGTGAAACGTCTTGTGGATCTGCCTTCAACTACCTTGAAGCCCGGGTACTTTGTTCCGCTTAAGGCTGACTGAAGGGCGAATTCCTTTACGTCTCCGACCCATGCGATGAGTTCGTCAATCCGGGGGAGGATGGCAGAAATCTCTGCTTGATCCAGATTTACCGGCATCTCAAAATCATATTTTGCAAGTTCCAGATTGTATTCCGCACGCTTGCGGCAGGTAGCTTTGACTGCGCAGAACTGGCAGTGATCTCCGGCATGGAAGTCGCCCTCGCCTTTGATGGCAAGTTCCGCTGCCGGTTTCAGCACGTTCTCAGCCCATGCAAGCAGGTCGGCTTTGCTGATGTCCCAGGAACTGATATTTTCGCGGCGGGGCTGGAAGATCGTCATACGGACTTCTTCTATATCATAGATGCCGTCGTAGATATCCAGGGCTCCGAGGGCGTAACACATCATCTGGGGATTGTTCTCAGCTTCTACGAGAATTCCGACGCCGTATTTGAAATCAATGATATGAAGGATCTTGTCAGCAACGATCAGGCAGTCGCCGGTTCCGAAGCCTTCCGGTACCCATCTGGAAAAGTCCAGCCGCTGTTCGATCAGGATCTGGGGATCGCTGCAGAGGGTTTTGGCTTTCTGCAGCTGTTCACAAACGTAGGAACAATATTGGTCAGAGCAGTCATCCATCTCTGTATCAAAGTAGTCCAGGTTCTCCGTGGTATCAGGGAAATCGCGTCCCAGGGCTTTCAAGACCTTGTACTCACAGAGTGCATGGGCGTCAGTACCCTGTTGGGCGTATGGACTGGATTTGTTGGCTTCCTTTGCGCAGAGTTTCGCGCTTGGTGGACAGGCAAGCCAGCGGTGTGACGATGATGCTGAGAGGATTGCGTGTTTACCCGGCATTTCCGATTCCTTCCACTTCAGCTGCAAGAGCCGCATAGTTTCTGGGGTCTACATCGGTAAGGCTTCCACCGTTGCCGTACTTTCTGACCAGGTTTCTGACATCCACTTTATAGATGCCGTCTGCCTCATTGGCTTTCGCTGCAAGCATGGCTCTGATCTCTTCCTTTGAATACGTTTTCTCTGGTTTTGATTCAGGCTGCTTTGCTTCCGGATCTGCCGGTTCCTCTGTGGGAGGAAGTGGCTTTGCCGGAGCGACTGAAGGTCCATTGTCAGATGAATAGAACGCTTTCAGTGTCCTGGCCGTCTCTGTTAGTGTTTCGCCGCATTCGATCAGGTTGTCCAGCAGCATGGACAGTTCATTCATTTTGCTCATCTTGTCTTTCTCCTTCCTTCATGATCAGGTCTGCGAGGCGCTTGGCGATGACGCTGATGATGATCAGGAAATCCGAGATTTCTTCATCCGTCGGCATGCTGCGCCGGCTAGGTCTTGTGTCTGGTTGACTCTGCATTCTCTTTGCCTCCTTGTTTGTATTTTTCTGAGCGGCTGTGTGCCTCTCTGCTGCGGTAAGGAGTTTTGGCAGCGATTTTTTTGTGACTTCCGGGGGATTTTTTCTAAAAATTTTTTTTGATCAGATCAAAAAACAGGTGACCGAAACTCCTTGGATCAATAGAAGGCGGTCAGAGCGCCTTACTACTGTTGAAGGGAGAACGGTCCAATGGGATAGGAAAAGATACTTTTACGTGCGGAGTATGCCGGTGACGAAGATGCCGGCAGGAACAGAATTTAAGACAGGAGGCATAGCGAATGCGATTGATTTTGCATACAGCCAATGTAGTTTCCGACACGAAGAATTGCTTTTATCCGAACAGGGTGGAAGTAACTTCCGCGGAGGAACTGCATGAGGCGGCGAAGTTTGATCATGTGTGCGCAGAATACCGGAAAGATTACCGCAGCAAGAATAATTTTGTGAAGTCGAATGTTCTGGTGATGGATTGTGACAACGACCATTCTGAGGATCCGGAAGAGTGGATGACAGAGGAAAAGCTGGCGGAGCTTCTGCCGGATGTATCCTATGCGATTGCCTACAGCCGGAATCATATGAAGGAAAAGGACGGCAGGGGCGCCAGACCTAAGTTTCATGTGTATTTCGAGATCGAGGAAACGGAGGATCCGGATTATTATGCGGCGCTGAAGGCGGCGGTTCATGAGAAGTATCCTTTTTTTGACGGAAATGCCCTGGATGCGGCAAGGTTCATTTTCGGCGCGGATACCGGAGCGTGCATTTGGCATGAAGGGTGGCTGAACATTGATGAAGAGGTGTCTATGGATCCTTCCTATGAGGAAGAAGGGGAGATGCCGGTGGGTTCCGGTCCGATTACAGAGGGAAGACGCAACAATTCTATGAGCCATTTTGCTGGCAGGGTTCTGAAAAAGTATGGGATTACGGATAAGGCGAAGGATGCTTTTCTGGAATATGCGAAGCGGTGTGATCCGCCGTTGGAGGAATCGGAGCTGAATACGATCTGGGCAAGTGCGGTGCGGTTTTATAAGAAAACAGTCATGATACAGCCGGGCTATGTGCCGCCAGAGGAATATAACGCTGAGTTTGGTTCCTTAAAGCCTGAGGACTATTCGGATATCGGAGAGGCGCGAGTGTTGGTCAGGGAATATGCCGGCGAGCTTCTTTATACGGATGCGACAGAGTTCTTAAGTTATGACGGGGTCTGTTGGAGAGAAAACAGGCAGAAGGCGGTCGGAACTGTGGAAGAGTTTTTGGATATGCAGCTTGTGGATGCCAGATCCCAGTATTCGGCAGCGATGCAGGCGCTTATCTCCGGAGGTATTCCGGAGCAGGCTGTAAGAACCGGCGGGAAGACTTTGGAGAAGCTGATTCCCCAGGAACTGAATGATGCTTATAAGGAGTATCTGGCGGCAAAGGCTTATTACGCTTTCGTGATGAAGTACAGGAATTACAAGAATATCGTCAACACGCAGAATGCGGCGAAGCCTATGGTGGCAACAGATATCAACCTGTTTGACGCGCAGGAGAATTACCTGAATACGCCGGAAGCAACTTATGACCTGAAGAAGGGGATAGAAGGCGCGAGGGCGCATAATTCAGCGGATCTTCTAACGAAGATTACGAATGTGTCACCGGGAGATAAAGGAAAAGACTTGTGGGAAAATGCCCTGCAGGTATTCTTCTGTAAAGATCAGGATCTGATTGATTATGTGCAGGAGACGGTGGGACTTGCGGCGATTGGAAAGGTATATGAGGAGGCTCTCATCATTGCGTATGGGGAAGGGCGGAACGGAAAATCTACCTTCTGGAATACGGTGTCGAGAGTGCTTGGTACCTATTCCGGAGCGATTTCTGCCGATGCCCTGACGGCTGGCTGCAGGAGAAATGTAAAACCAGAGATTGCGGAGCTGAAGGGAAAGCGTCTCATCATCGCGGCGGAGTTGGAAGAAGGGATGAGATTGTCAACTTCCATCCTGAAACAGCTGTGCTCCACGGATCAGATCCGGGGTGAGAAGAAGTTCAAAGATCCTTTTGATTTTGTCCCTTCACACACAGTAGTGCTTTATACGAACCATCTGCCGAAGGTCAGCGCATCCGATGACGGGACCTGGCGAAGGCTGATCGTGATTCCGTTCCATGCAAAGATCGAAGGTAATTCAGATATCAAGAATTACTCTGATTATTTATATGAGCACGCTGCGCCGGCCATCATGAGCTGGATCGTTGAGGGTGCAAGGAAGGTGATCGGGCATGACCACAAGACGACAAAACCGAAGGTGGTTGTGGATGCCATTGCTGCTTACCGCGGGATAAATGACTGGATGGGCATTTTCCTGGAGGAATGCTGCGAGGTCGGTGACGGACTGGAGTATAAGTCTGGGGAACTGTATGAAGAGTTCCGTGCTTACTGCCTGCGTACTGGAGAGTATCAGCGTACAAATGCGGATTTTGTTTTGGAATTGGAGAAGAGAGGATTTACCCGCAAAAAGAAGAAATCCGGCATGTGGGTGCAGGGGCTGCAGGTCAAAGACACAGACTTTGCTGAATGATTATACCGAAAAGGTGCAGGGGTTGCAGGACTATTACCTATATCGCGTATAGAGAATTTTTTCAAGAAAAATCCCTATAAGGGGAATATAGAAATGTCCTGCACCCCCTGCACCATAAATTCGATTGATGGAGGAACTATGAGAGAGAAACAGGTGGAGCAGAAACTGGTTCAGGCCGTAAAGGCCAGAGGCGGGATTTGTCCCAAGTTCGTTTCACCGGGATTTGATGGAATGCCGGATCGGATCGTGCTTCTGCCGGGACGGCATTTTGGATTTGTGGAGGTTAAGGCTCCTGGGAAGATGCCAAGGCCGCTGCAGGTATCCAGGCACAGGCTTATGGAGAAACTTGGATTTTCGGTGTATGTACTTGATGGTCCGGAGAAAATCGGAGGGATTTTAGATGAGATACAAGCCACATGATTATCAGAAATATGCGATCAATTTTATAAAGGAACATCCGATAGCAGCGATTCTGCTGGATATGGGGATGGGCAAGACCAGTATAGTGCTGGCGGCTCTGAATGACCTGATATTTGATCGCTTTGAGGTGTCGAAGGTGCTGATTATAGCGCCGTTAAGGGTCGCGAAACACACCTGGCCAACAGAAATTCAGAAATGGGATCAGCTGAAGGGACTCAGGTACTCCATAGTAGTCGGTACAGCGGCAGAGAGGAGGAGCGCCCTTACGGTGGATGCGGATATTTATATCATCAACCGGGAAAACATCCCCTGGCTGATTGAGAAGAGCGGCCTGCCTTTTGATTATGACATGGTGGTGATCGATGAGCTGTCATCCTTTAAAAACTGGCAGGCCAAAAGATTTCGGGCATTGATGAAGGTGCGGCCAAAGGTAAAACGGATCGTGGGGCTGACCGGGACGCCTTCCTCCAATGGATTGATGGATTTATTCGCCGAGTACAAGATCCTGGATATGGGGGAACGCCTTGGAAGGTTTATCAGCCAGTATCGGCTGGATTATTTTGTGCCGGATCAGATGAACGGACCTGTTGTGTACAGCTACCGTTTAAGGCCGGGGGCGGACAGGAGAATCTATAACCGGATTTCGGATATTACGATTTCCATGAAGGGAACGGACCATCTAAAGATGCCGGAATTGGTAAATTCAGAATATATGGTCTACATGGATGAGGATGAGCGCAGGAAATATGAGCAGATGAAGCATGATCTGGTTGTAAGCCTTCCGGGTGGAGAGGTTACAGCTGCGAACGCTGCTTCTTTATCCGGGGAGCTGACGCAGATGGCAAATGGCGCTGTGTATTCAGATGCCGGCGGGATAGAGAATATCCATGACCGGAAGCTGGATGCCTTGGAGGATATGATTGAAGCGGCGAATGGAAAGAGCATCCTGGTGGCCTATTGGTATAAGCATGACCTGATACGGATTTCCAGAAGACTGGATGTCTTGGGAGTGCGTTATGAAAAGCTGGATACGGACAAAAGTATCTGTGATTGGAATGCAGGAAGGCTGGAGGTTGGACTGATACATCCGGCTTCTGCGGGACATGGGCTAAACCTGCAGAGTGGCGGGAGTACTCTGGTTTGGTTTGGGATGATATGGAGCCTGGAACTGTATCAGCAGACGATAGCCAGGCTTTGGAGGCAGGGACAGGAATCCGGAACTGTGGTGGTACAGCACATCCTGACAGCAGGTACTGTGGATGAGCGGATCATGAAGGCGTTATCCGAAAAAGATGCTACACAGGCCAGGCTGATTGATGCAGTGAAGGCGGAGGTGACAGCAGATGACGGGAACTAAGAACCTGGCAGAAGATCCTTATGAACGGCTGGCGAACGCCATTATTCTGCAGGCGGTCACAGATTACCGAGCGGCGCTAAAGCGGATCAAAAGGAAGCCGGAGGATCGGGAAACAATAGATGAAGCCATGAGAGTTGAGAGGTTTTTCCGTTCTGGCTGGTACAGTCAGCTGACAGCCGTTGACGGAGAATATCTGATTCGAAGACTTCAGGACGAAGTGAGGGAATGAGAGTCAATCAAGGGAGGCAATCCGAGGAGAACTATTTACGGATTTCAATCGGAGGTGGCTTATGGATAAACAGCAGACGGCGGTTAAGAACTTTTTGATGAAAGCGTATTATATGGATGAGCGGATCAACAGCAAGCTGGAGCAGGTAGCTTCCTTGAACGAACTGGCGATAAAGGCAACCTCGACCATGAGTGACATGCCTGGCAGTCCGAACCGGAACATTCATAAAACAGAGGACATCATTGTGAAGATTCTGGATCTGCAGAGGGAGATCCAGGAGGATGCCAATGAACTTCTGAACCTAAAACAGGTGATTCGTCGATGCATCAAGCAGGTGGAAGATCCGGAATGCCAGATCATTTTGGAAGAGAGGTATCTGCGGATGGTGAAATGGGAGCAGATCGCTACAACACTGAACATGAGTATGAGGAAAGTGTTCCGGCTCCATGATGAGACATTGAAAAAAATTGTGATCCCTGAAAGTTGGCAGTAAATGCTATAGATATGCAGTATGGAAGTATGATATTGTTAAAATGGCAAAAATGAAAACAGGCCGTTGTGGAGAAAATCTGCAGCGGCTTTTTTCGTGGGAAGGAAGGTGGACAGATGCCGAGAAAACCGAAGAAGCCCTGTGCTTATCCGGGCTGTCCCAACCTGACGGATGGACGGTACTGCCCGGAGCATCAGAGCAAGATAAACAGCGATTATGAGAAATACGGCAGAGATAAGAATGTCAAAAGAAAGTATGGCCGCGCCTGGAAGAGAATCCGGGATAAGTATGCGGCAGAGCATCCGTTCTGCGAGCGGTGCTTTGAACGTGGGATTCTTGTGGAGACGGAAGAGATCCACCACAAGCTGCCGCTAAGTGAAGGCGGCACTCACGATCGGAGCAACCTGATCGCGCTGTGCAAGTCGTGTCATTCCCGTGAGCATGCCGAGAGGGGAGACCGGTGGAGAAAAGCCCGGTAGGGGCGGGTAAAATCTCCACGGGAACAGCCTCCGGGGAACGGTGCGGGGGTGTCACGCGCAAAAATGAGAAATCAAAGGGGGAATTATCCCCTGCAAGGCTGGGATCCCCGCGAAGCTTGCTTTGTGGGGAGAGGACGAGGAGGTGAGAGGAACATGGCGAAAGATGGAACGATGCGCGGTGGCGCAAGGGTAGGATCCGGCAGAAAATCCAAAGCGCTGACGGAAAAGATCGGCAGCGGGCTGGCGGCATCAGTCATTGACCTTCCGGAGCCGGAAGAGATCAGCGGCGAGGACGTGCCTCCAGTGAAGGAATTTTTAAAGGCGGCGCAGAAAAGCGGCATTGATCTCTGCGCGGAGGATGTGTTCCGGTCTACATTCCTCTGGCTGAAGGAGCGGGGATGTGACCGTCTGGTGAATACCCAGCTGATCGAGCAGTACGCTATGTCGGTGTCACGGTGGGTGCAGTGCGAAACCTGTATCTCTGAATACGGTTTTCTGGCGAAGCATCCGACTACAGGGGCGGCAATCACTTCTCCGTATGTGACTATGAGCCAGAATTATTTAAAGCAGGTAAACCAGTGCTGGTATCAGATCTATCAGATCGTGAAGGAAAACTGCTCCGTGGAGTACGGCGGTGCAAATCCCCACGATGACCTGATGGAGCATCTGCTGTCGGCACGGAAACGGGGATAGGAGGACTTGGATGGAGTATGTAAGAAAAAGGATTGCTGAATTAAAGCCGTATGAGAATAATCCGAGGATCAATGATGAGGCGGTGGACGATGTCGCGGAGAGCATCCGGCAGTGTTCCTACATCGCACCGATCATTATTGATGAGGATGGCGTGATCCTAGCGGGGCATACAAGGTATAAGGCACTGAAAAAGCTAGGATATCAGGAGTGTGAAGTAGTCGTTGTTTCTAATCTGACGGAAGAGCAGAAGAGAAAATACCGTCTGTATGACAACAAAACGGCTGAGATGGCTTCCTGGGATCAGAAGAAGCTTTCAGCGGAATTGTGCGATGTGGATTTTCAGGGATATGATTTCGGACAGCCTGAGATTGCGATTCCTGATGATGAAACGGAAGAGACAGGCCCTAAGACGATGACCTGTCCCTGCTGCGGGGAGGTGTTCGAGGTATGAAGCTTCAGAGATTAAAGCTGGCTGATATAGAACCATACAAGAATAATCCGAGAAAAAACGATAATGCGGTGAATGCTGTTGCGGAAAGTATTCGCCAGTGTTCCTATATTACGCCGATCATCGTAGATGAGAATTATGTGATTATCGCAGGCCATACCAGATACAAGGCGCTAGTTGCTCTTGGTATGGATGATGCGGAGTGCTTGATCTGTGATGGCCTGACGGAGGAACAGAAAAAGAAATACCGGTTCCTGGATAACAAGACCGGCGAAAAGGCAACATGGGATCTTATGAAATTGGAAATCGAACTGGAAGGACTGGATCTGGAAGGGTTCGATTTTTTCTTCATGGCAGAGGAACTGCCTGTAGACAGCGATGGAAACGGCGGTTCTGAAAAGGAACTGACCGGTACCACGGAAATAGATGCGGAGGTGTTTGGAGATGAAAAATTCAAATACGAATGCCCGAACTGCGGTTTCCGGTTCAACTGAGTTTCCGTGGAAGTGGAGCCTGTCGGAGCTGGAGAAAAGACCGAAGCATGGGCATACTGTGTTTTCCTGTTTTTCCTGCGGCGGCGGTTCCTCGATGGGATACAAGCTGGCAGGATATGATGTTGTGGGCAGCTGCGAGATTGATCCCGATATGATGAAGGTTTATAAGCAGAACAATCATCCGAAGCATTCATTTCTTATGGATGTCAGGGATTTTCTGAAATTGCCGGATGAAAAGATCCCGGAAGAGTTATTCCATTTGGATGTGCTAGACGGTTCGCCGCCATGCTCCGTGTTTTCCACAGCCGGAGCCAGGGAAGAAGGCTGGAATACGGAAAAGGTATTCCGTGAAGGGCAGGCAAAGCAGCGGCTGGATGATCTGTTCCTTTATTTTATAGCAATAGCGAAGAGACTGCAGCCAAAGGTTGTGATCGCGGAGAACGTAAAGGGGATCATCATCGGAAATGCCAAAGGCTGGGTTAATCAGATCGTGAAGGGGTTTGATGATGCCGGTTATGTGGTGCAGATCTTTTTGTTCAACGCGGCGAGGATGGGCGTGCCTCAGAAAAGGGAGCGCGTCTTTTTTATCGCACATCGGAAAGACCTGAAATATCCGAAGCTTTCTATGGAGTTCCATTCTAAGCCGATCCCATTCAAAGATGTCCGGGAGCCATATGGCAAGCCGATGGATCCGGACAGTATGCAGGCGAAGCTTTTGAAATATCGGATCCCGACGGACCGTTGTATCGCGGATATCAATGAGCGGGTGCGGAAGGTGAAGAACAACGGTTTTTCCACCCCGATCAACAGGGATGAGGAACCGGTGCAGACAATCGTTTCCGGCAGCAGCCTTTACAGGATGTGCGACGGCCTGCTGATGACGGATAAGGATATCATCAGCTGCCAGACCTTCCCGCAGGATTATGATTTCATGGGCCAGAGTGTCCAGTATATCTGCGGCATGAGTGTTCCGCCGGTGATGATGGCGAAAATCTCCGAGCAGGTGTACCGGCAGTGGCTGAAAGGCGGTGGTGCGGATGAAGATGCGGAAATTGAAGAAATATAAGCCGACAAAGTTCAAGGCGAAGGATTCCGTCTATGACAAGGATGCGGCAGATTTTGCCGTGAACTTTATTGAGTGTCTCTGTCACACTAAAGGCACCTGGGCGGGAAAGCCGTTTGAGCTGATCGACTGGCAGGAACAGATCATCCGGGACCTGTTCGGAATCCTGAAGCCCAATGGATACCGGCAGTTCAACACAGCGTACATTGAGATCCCAAAGAAACAGGGGAAATCCGAACTGGCGGCCGCGGTAGCCTTGCTGCTGACCTGCGGGGATGGGGAAGAACGCGCGGAAGTGTATGGCTGTGCCGCAGACCGGCAGCAGGCCTCCATTGTTTTTGAAGTAGCGGCGGATATGGTGCGGATGTGCCCGGCACTTTCCAAGCGGGTGAAGATCCTGGCATCCCAGAAAAGAATCATCTACCATCCGACCAATTCCTTTTACCAGGTGCTGTCAGCCGAGGCATACAGTAAGCACGGGTTTAACATCCATGGAGTGGTCTTTGATGAGCTGCATACCCAGCCGAACCGGAAGCTGTTTGATGTCATGACAAAAGGTTCCGGTGACGCCAGGATGCAGCCGTTGTATTTCCTGATCACCACGGCGGGAACGGATACCAATTCCATCTGCTATGAGACGCACCAGAAGGCAAAGGACATCCTGGAAGGCCGGAAGATCGACCCGACCTTTTACCCGGTGATCTATGGGGCGGATGAGGGTGATGACTGGACTGACCCGAAGGTCTGGAAGAAGGCCAACCCGTCCCTGGACATCACGGTGGGGATGGACAAGGTGAAAGCGGCCTGCGAGTCGGCGAAGCAGAATCCGGGGGAAGAGAATTCCTTCCGGCAGCTGCGGCTGAACCAGTGGGTGAAACAGGCGGTGCGCTGGATGCCGATGGAGAAATGGGATCAATGCGCCTTCGCGGTCAATGAAGAGGAACTGGAAGGAAGGGTCTGCTACGGTGGCCTGGATCTTTCCTCCACTACGGACATCACGGCGTTTGTCCTGGTGTTTCCGCCCCTGGATGAGGAAGATAAGTTCCAGCTGCTTCCGTATTTCTGGATTCCGGAAGAGGCGCTGGATCTGCGGGTGCGCAGGGATCATGTCCCCTATGATGTGTGGGAGCGGCAGGGCTATCTGCAGACTACGGAGGGGAATGTGGTGCATTACGGCTATATTGAGAAATTCATTGAGCGCCTGGGGGAGCGGTTCAACATCCGGGAGATCGCTTTTGACCGGTGGGGCGCCGTGCAGATGGTCCAGAACCTGGAAGGGATGGGATTCACGGTGGTTCCCTTCGGCCAGGGCTTTAAGGACATGTCGCCGCCTACCAAGGAACTGATGAAGCTGACATTGGAGCAGAGGATCGCCCACGGCGGGCATCCGGTGCTGCGGTGGATGATGGACAACATCTTTATCCGTACGGATCCGGCGGGGAACATCAAGGCGGATAAGGAAAAGTCCACGGAGAAGATCGATGGAGCGATCGCGGCGATCATGGGGCTGGACAGGGCGATCCGGTGCGGGAATGATACAAGGGAATCTGTTTACGATACCAGAGGACTGCTGGTGTTTTGATAGGAGGTTTTGATGGGAATCTTAAGTTTGTTTGGATTTGGAAGGAGCAGGGATAAGCCGGAGAACCGGACGTCCGGAAGCGGCTATACCTTCTTTATGGGAGGAAGCACATCCGGGAAGCGGGTGAATGAGCGGACAGCCATGCAGATGACGGCGGTGTACTCCTGCGTGAGGATCCTGTCGGAGGCGGTGGCGAGCCTGCCGCTGCAGTTTTACCGGTATACGGACAATGGCGGGAAGGAAAAAGCGGTGGATCACCCGCTTTATTTTTTGCTCCATGACGAGCCGAACCCGGAGATGACATCCTTCGTTTTCCGGGAGACGCTGATGACGCACCTGCTTTTGTGGGGCAATGCCTACGCCCAGATCATCCGGAACGGAAGGGGCGATGTGGTGGCCTTATATCCCCTGATGGCGGACCGGATGTATGTGGATCGGGATGACAAGGGGAAGCTGTACTACGAGTACACCCTGTATTCCGATGACGCTCCGACCATGAAGGGATCGATTGTACGGCTGTCCCCTTATGAAGTGCTGCATATCCCAGGGCTGGGCTTTGACGGGCTGGTGGGATACTCGCCCATCGCTATGGCGAAGAACGCCATCGGCATGGCCATGGCCTGCGAGGAATACGGGGCGAAGTTTTTCGCCAACGGCGCGGCGCCTTCCGGGGTGCTGGAACATCCGGGGACCATCAAGGATCCCAGCCGGGTGCGGGAAAGCTGGCAGAGGACTTTCGGAGGAAGCGGGAACGCCAACAAGGTGGCGGTGCTGGAAGAGGGGATGAAGTATACGCCCATCTCTATCTCGCCGGAGCAGGCGCAGTTTCTGGAAACCAGGAAGTTCCAGCTGGATGAGATTGCCCGGATCTTCCGGGTGCCGCCCCATATGATCGGGGACCTGGAAAAGTCGTCTTTCAACAACATCGAGCAGCAGTCCCTGGAATTCGTGAAGTATACCCTGGATCCCTGGGTGTCCCGGTGGGAGCAGTCCATGGTGCGCTCGCTTCTGTCCAGGGAAGAGAAAAAGCAGTATTTCATTAAGTTCAACGTGGACGGCCTGCTTCGCGGGGACTACCAGAGCCGGATGAACGGCTACGCCACGGCAAGGCAGAACGGCTGGATGAGCGCCAATGATATCCGGGAACTGGAAAACCTGGACCGGATCCCGGCGGAACAGGGCGGGGATCTTTACCTGATCAACGGGAACATGACGAAGCTTGCGGATGCCGGTTTGTTTGGGACATCCCGGCAGGAGGTTGCCGCAGGGGGAAATGATTTGGCGGCAATGGGGAAAGGAGAAGAAATCCGATGAAAAAATTTTGGAACTGGAAAAGCAGGAAGATCCGAGCTCAGGATTCCGGTGAAGAAACCGTTGAGAGAGTGCTGTTCCTAAATGGGACGATTGCGGAGGAGAGCTGGTATGACGATGAAGTCACGCCGGCTCTTTTTAAGGAGGAACTGATGGCGGGAAGCGGCGATATCACGGTGTGGATCAACAGCCCTGGTGGGGACTGTGTGGCCGCGGCGCAGATCTACAACATGCTGATGGATTATAAGGGAAATGTCACTGTGAAGATTGATGGGATTGCGGCATCTGCGGCAAGCGTGATCGCCATGGCAGGGACGAAGGTTCTGATCTCGCCGGTGGGAATGCTGATGATCCATAACCCGGCGACGATCGCCTGGGGAGATTCCGGAGAAATGCAGAAGGCCATTGAGATGCTGGAAAGCGTGAAGGATTCCATCATCAACGCCTATGAGATCAAAACCGGCCTGTCCCGGGCGAAGCTGTCCCACATGATGGACGCGGAGACCTGGATGGACGCCGGGAAAGCAGTGGAATTGGGGTTCGCGGACGGTATTTTAAGCCGGGAAGGACTCCCGGAGGACGTGGAGCCGCCCGCGGTATCCATGCTTTATTCCGAAGCCGCCGCGGTCAATTCCTTAATGGATAAGATCGCGGCAAAGTGCAGGACAAAACCGAAAACCGAACCGGCAGGCCGCAGCGTAGACAGTCTCTACGAGCGGCTTAATTTATTGAAGAATTAGAGGAGGACATGACGATGACGATTTTAGAACTGAGAGAAAAGAGGGCGAAGGCGTGGGAGGCGGCGAAAGCCTTTCTGGATTCCCGCAGAAATGAAAAAGGTGTGCTGTCTGCGGAGGATGACGCCGCTTATACCCGTATGGAGCAGGAGATCACGGATCTGGGGAAAGAGATCGCCAGGATGGAGCGGCAGGAAGCCTTTGAGAGGGAACTGTCCCAGCCGGTGAATCAGCCCCTGACCGGACGCCCTGCATCCGGCAGCGCGGGAAAGGAAAAGACCGGCCGCGCTTCGGAGGAATACAAGACAAACTTCTGGAACGCCATGCGCTCCAAGGTGCCGCTTCCCAGCGTGGTCAATGCATTGGAAGAGGGAACGGATTCCGAGGGCGGGTACCTGGTGCCGGATGAGTATGAGCGCACTCTGGTGGAAGCCCTGGAAGAGGAAAATGTGTTCCGCCAGCTGGCAAACGTGATCCGTACTTCCAGCGGTGACCGGAAGATCCCGGTAGTGGCGACCAAAGGGACGGCGTCCTGGATCGATGAGGAAGGGGCGTACACGGAGAGCGATGATTCCTTCGGGCAGGTATCCATCGGGGCTTATAAGGTAGGTACCATGATCAAGGTATCCGAGGAACTTTTAAACGACAGCGTCTTTGACCTGGAATCTTATATCGCGAAGGAATTCGCCCGCCGGATCGGGGCGAAGGAGGAAGAGGCGTTCTTTACCGGGGACGGCTCTGGGAAGCCTCTGGGTGTGCTGGCAGCCACCGGCGGGGCAGAGACCGGGGTGACGGCGGCTTCCTCTACAGCTATTACGGCAGATGAACTGATGGACCTGTTCTATTCTCTGAAATCCCCTTACCGGAAGAAAGCGGTATGGGTGCTGAACGATTCCACCATCAAGGCGGTGCGCAAGCTGAAGGATTCCACGGGGCAGTACCTGTGGCAGCCGTCCCTGATGGCCGGTACGCCGGATACCCTGCTTGGCAGGCCGGTGAAGACCTCCGCCTATATGCCGGTGATTGCGGCGGGGGCAAAGACGATCGCATTCGGTGATTTCAGCTATTACTGGATCGCGGACCGGCAGGGGCGTTCCTTCAAGCGGCTGAACGAACTGTATGCCGCCAACGGCCAGGTGGGCTTCCTTGGCTCCCAGAGGGTGGACGGGAAGCTGGTACTGTCCGAGGCGGTGAAGGTGCTGGCGCAGAA
>JABLTT010007541.1_pt1 | contig 146593 bp, 143 predicted proteins | sample 7160061 | NCBI WGS metagenome assembly JABLTT01 (sample SAMN14651232, study PRJNA627086) | human gut metagenome | isolation source: feces | host: Homo sapiens | reverse complement strand
GAAGGTCCATTTGTTAAAGGTATCCAAATACATAATAGAATATGGCCCAGTGGCTCAGTTGGTTAGAGCGCCGCCCTGTCACGGCGGAGGTCGAGGGTTCGAGTCCCTTCCGGGTCGCTTGTATCGAAGCGATACATACAATTTAATATCCCATGGGATCATAGCTCAGCTGGGAGAGCACCTGCCTTACAAGCAGGGGGTCACAGGTTCGAGCCCTGTTGGTCCCATTGCCTAATTTCTATTAGGTAGAATGCCGCAGTGGCGGAACAGGCAGACGCACAGGACTTAAAATCCTGCGGGACTTATACTCCCGTACCGGTTCGATTCCGGTTTGCGGCATTGTGTGGGTGTAGCTCAGCTGGATAGAGCGTTTGGCTACGGACCAAAAGGTCGGGAGTTCGAATCTTCTCACCCACGCTTCGGCGTTAAGCCTTGAGAAAGTGCAAATCCTTTAATTTAGAGGGTTTGCACTATTTTTGTATTGGGAAAAATTTCTGAAATATACAGACAATACATAATAAGAAGAATTTAAGAATATCGCAAAACTATATTTTCATTTGTATGTTATAGTAGTAACATACGAGGAGGACGAAAGATGAAAGTAATAGGAAAAATTATAAAAGGATTGCTTGTTGTAGCTTTTCTAATGATTGTATGTGTAAGTGGCATTTTTATTTACAAAGGCTACAACATGTACAAAAATGCGGTAGAAGAAATGAGTATCGAGGATAAGGTGAATGAAATAAGAGCGAAAGAGAACTATACAAAAATAGAAGAATTACCCGACATATATCTTGAGGCTATTATTTCAGTGGAGGATCATCGATTTTATGAGCATTGGGGAGTGGATGTATTAGCTACTTTGAGAGCCGCGTATAATGATATTAGAGCAATGTCATTTGTGGAGGGTGGAAGTACGATTACACAGCAGCTTGCTAAAAATCTTTATTTTACCCAGGAAAAGAAAGTAGAAAGAAAAGTTGCGGAAGTTTTCATGGCAGTTGAATTGGAAAAAGAATATAGTAAAAAAGACATACTGGAATTATATGTGAATTCTATTTATTTTGGGAATAATTATTATTGTGTAAAAGATGCAAGTATGGGATATTTTGGGAAAGAGCCGGGAAAGATGACAGAATATGAGAGCACCTTGCTTGCCGGAATTCCGAATGCGCCCTCAGTGTATGCGTTGACGGCTAATCCGGATCTCGCAGCACAAAGGCAGAGACAAGTATTAGAAAAGATGATAAAATATAAATATCTGACATCAGAAGAAGCAGAAAAAATATTAGAGTAGACTTGGAGGATGATTTATGAATCAGCAATTTTATGATGCGATGGAGGAAAGCCCTGTTATTGCGGCAGTGAAAGATTTTGAAGGATTAGAAAAATGCTGTAGGATTGAGGAAATCAGAGTTGTTTTTATTCTTTTTGGAGATGTATGCAATATTGATGAGATTGTGAGAAAAGTGAGGGAAAAAGGGAAAATAGCGATGGTTCATATTGATTTGATCAGTGGACTTGGCTCGAAAGAGATTGCAGTGGATTTTATAAAAAAGCATACAGAGGCAAATGGAATTATTTCTACAAAGCCATTGTTGGTTAAGAGGGCAAAGGAATTGGGGTTATATACCATATTACGCTTTTTTATCATTGATTCTATGGCATTTGAAAATATAAGCAAACAATGCCATCTGGTGAAAGCTGATTTTATAGAGATTTTGCCGGGGGTCATGCCTAAAATCATAAAGAAAATATGTAAGATGGGGAATATTCCGGTTATCGCCGGCGGTTTGGTGATGGACAAGGAAGATGTTATGGCGGCATTATCTGCAGGAGCAATATCTGTTTCTACTACAAACCAAGATGTTTGGTTGATGTAATTGTTTAAAATACACAAAAATATAATTATATTTCTTTACAAACAGTTCAAAACATCCTAAAATAAAGATAACATGGTAATCTCAATATGGAGGTAAAGGAATATGAAGGGAAATGTAATTGTAGGACAATCGGGTGGACCTACCGCAGCAATCAATTCAAGTTTAGCGGGAGTGTATCGAACTGCAAAAGATCGTGGTGCAAAAAAAGTATATGGAATGCTTCATGGGATTCAGGGACTTTTAAAGGAGCGGTACATTGATTTATCAGAGCATATCACAAATGAGCTGGATGTGGAGCTGCTCAAACGGACGCCGGCTGCATATTTGGGGTCGTGTCGTTATAAGCTTCCAGAAATTCATGAAAACAGAGATGTTTATGAGAAAATTTTTGAAATACTCAACAAATTGGAAATTGAAGCGTTTATCTATATTGGAGGAAATGATTCAATGGACACTATTAAAAAATTGTCGGATTACGCAATTGTAACTGGGCAGCCAACGAGATTTGTCGGATGTCCAAAGACAATTGATAATGATCTTGCTTTGACGGATCATACACCTGGATATGGGAGCGCGGCAAAATATATTGGAACTTCTGTAAAAGAAATCATAAGAGACGGATTTTGCTTAGAATATGAAAAAGGTGTTGTTACCATAGTTGAGATTATGGGAAGAAATGCAGGATGGCTTACAGGGGCAGCGGCACTTGCAAAGGGAGAGGATTGTCCGGGACCTGATTTAATCTATCTTCCAGAGTTAGCATTTGATCTTGAAAAATTTAGTACAAAAATAAAAAAGCTGATGGAAAAGAAGATGTCTGTTGTAGTAGCGGTTTCTGAGGGAATCAAGCTTGAGGATGGGCGTTATGTATGTGAGCTTGGAACAGGTGTTGATTTTGTAGATGCATTTGGGCATAAACAACTGACAGGAACAGCAAGCTATTTGGCAAATTTTGTTGCAGGCGAGGTAGGTTGTAAGACACGTGCGATTGAGTTGAGTACATTGCAAAGAGCAGCATCTCACCTTGCATCCCGTGTGGATATTTTGGAAGCATATCAGGTAGGCGGAGCGGCTGTGAAAGCAGCCGATGAAGGAGATTCAGGGAAAATGGTTGTCATTGAGCGATTTTCAGATGATCCGTATCAAAGTGGAACGGAAGTAAAAGATGTACATAAAATAGCGAACGGAGAGAAATTAGTTCCAAGAAATTGGGTAAATAAAGAGGGAACATATGTTACAGAAGAGTTTATTACTTACGTAAAACCGTTGATTCAAGGGGATGTATCTCCTGTTATGGTAGATGGTATTCCAAGGCATTTGTATAGACCATTTTAAGTAAGAAGGGCAGAACAGAAGGAGTGGTATTTCTGTTCTGCTTTTATTTTCAAAAAATGCTTGCTTTTTGACAGAAAGTGGGCTAGTATAGATGCATATTCTAAAAGTTCTATAGATTTCTAAGGAGTTTAGTCGAGGCTCCGAGTTCCATGAATAAAAATTGAATAGAAGAGGAGGAGTGCATTTGGAAAGAGAATACGAGGTGATCCGTTTGATTCAGCAGAATGCTTCTTGCCATATTATTACGGACTGTGTTTTAGGAACAATGTTACCTGAATATCTGGAAGAGCATGAAATGATAGCAAAAGAGCAGCTATTTTCCTACTTATGTCAGATGATCAAACAGCTTGGATATTTACAAGATGTCAGAGATGCAAAGCCGTATCGCTATATCACTCCGTTTTGCATGATTATTAAGAAAAATGGGGAGTTGATGTTGTTGGATCTCAATGCAAAAGGAAATCAGCATATCGTGAATCAAATGGGAAGAGGAGAAATTCGGGATGGATTTTTAAAAAAGGGAAATTCCTATGAGGCAATGTATTCAATTGGAAAAACGATGCAGTTTATTTTGGCAAAAGCAATCATAGAGCCAAAGCTTACAAAGTATGAAGAGAGTAAGTTGAAAAAAATCATTTCAAAATGTCTGTCAGACAACGTAAAACAACAATATCAAAAAATTTCTGAAATTCTTTTTGATTTTCCACAATTAAAATATAAAAAAACAAATAAAAACAAAAAAATAAAATGGATTATAGTTGGAACAATTGTGCTTTTGGGTGGCGGTGTGAGTATGTTTCTAAGTGATGAAATGGAGGAAAAGAGACCAGAAGCGATTATTGACCAGAAAAAGGTAGATTTCTTGGAGATTGGCAGAACTTATTTTTTAGAGATGGAGGACTATAGGAAGAGTATGCAAATGTTTGAATGTGCAGAAGATGAGATAGAGGCTGCAGAAAACTATAAGGAACTGTCGGCATATATGCTTGGAGAGAGTCGAAAAAGTGAGGAGGAGATGGAGTCGATATTATCAGAGATAGAAGAAAGTCAGAAAGGCGAGTTGGTAGAAAATAGAATGCTTTTTCGTGTGTGGGCAAAGATAGAAGGTACGGCCTCACTGGAAGCGAGAATCAGATTGGGGGAAAAGATATTATCGACACATGAAAAATGGAAAGAAAATGATGTGGATCAGAGGATAGAAAATGAAGTTCGAACCGTATTGGCGGAAGCATATGAAAAAACAGGAAAGGAAGAGTTGGCGTTAGAACAGTATAGGAAGGTAAGTCAATGGAATCAAACAGAAGAACTCTACCGTTCTATGGTAAGAATTGCACAAAATATTGATGAACAAGAGGCGTTGCGGCTGTGTGAAGAGGGGATAGCGGCAAATCCCAAATCAAAAGAGCTTCGTATTCAATTGATACAGATACAGTGTAAGGATAACGTGACAACAAAAGAGATGTGTGAGGAAAGTATAAGAAAAATATTGGAGGAATGTCCGGAATTAGCTGAGGAGGAAACGTTTCGAAAACTGCAGGAAGAATGTGGAATAACGATTGAAGGAGAGGTTATATGGGTAGAAAAATAGGGAAAATTTTAATTGTTTTAGGTATGATATTTTTATTAAATGTGCTTGGCTCGCGGGCTGAAGAAAAGGTGCAGATATATCAGATTTATTGTGAAGAGCCAAATGGGGAAAAAGGATATTACACAAAATCAGTCAAAGTAGAAATTGAACATTTAGATCAGGAATGCATTACAAAGTTTCAGCTGAATTTCCCGGATGGGAAAGAGTTGACTGGGGAATTGGAGAAGGCGAAAGAAAAAATTGTGCTGGAGGAGAATTTATTTGAGAAGGGAAACTATCATCTGATTGTATGGATGGAAAACAAAGAGGGAAAAATGGTGGAGGGCACCGAGCAGAAGCGGGAAATCAAGATAGATAAGGAGGCACCGGCAGACCCGATTTCTTTTCAATATTCGAAACATAATGGTGAAGAACAGATTATTTCAAATGAGGAGATAACAGTGGAAATGACTGCTTCGGATGATACTTCAGGGATTCAGGGAATTTATTATCAAATAAATGAGGAAGAGTATCAGTTTTTAGAAGGAAATTGCGTAAGTGTTGTGATTCCGGTTGGATTTGAAGGGAATCTTTCAGCATATGCGATAGACGGAGCTGGAAACAAGGGAGAAGTAACCAAGTCCTCAAAAATTATTTGTGAAGATGAAATACCGGAAATTTTAATCAGAGCGTCAGAAGGGTTAGGAAAATGGTATAGCAAACCATGTTTGATTCAGATTGATATAAGTGAACATGGAGTTGCATCAGGCATCAAACAGGTAATTTGTTCGGTAAATAATAAGGTTGTGCAAAATAGAGAGTATGAGCGTGGAGAAAAAGAGACAGAGAATGTAACAATCTCTGTTGATAAATTGTCTGAAATTGTGGTAGAGGTAAGCGATTGGGCGGGGAATTACACAAAGAAACGGGAAAAGATTTTATTTGATAATGAAAATCCGCAGCTGATTTTAGAGGGAGCAGAAGATTATTGTATAGCAGCCAATGATAAAATCCTTACATGTAAAGCGATTGATAATCAAAGAATAGTATCTGTGGGTGGTACGATTATCTGGAATGATGCCAATGGGAATAGGATAGAAAAAAGAATAGAAAGTTGGGAAAAGGACGGAGCACAATATTTTGCGAAAGAGAATCTGATGGAGAGTGGAAAGTATAAAGTTTATTTGGAAGCTGTTGATCAGGCGGGGAACAGAAGTGAAAAAGAGATGCAGATTATTATGGATAAAGAGAATCCGCTGATACATAAAATAGAAGAATTAGAGGGAAAATATGTGCCATTTTTTGAATGGAAATATGACATTTCTGAAATTGTGGAGGATTTTACCACATATACTTATCGCATTAACATGGATGGAAGAATTTGTGAGCAAAACAAGAAATATACACAGGAAGGAAAGCATTCACTGGAATTGATTGCGGAAGATTTGGCGGGAAATACATCGAGCATGGAAGTAAGATTTTTCATAGATCATACACCTCCGGAAATTCAAATCGATTGCTCAAAAGAGGAGAAGAAACTGGATATTGTCCTGGGAGAGGAACATGATTTTTTAGATGCGGTCTTTATTAATGAAAAGAAACAACAAATAGGAGAGAATGAGAGAAAGTTTTCGCATATATTTGAGAAAAGTGGAAGTTATGAAGTCTTGGTATTTGCCAGAGATCTGGCAGGGAATCAGTCAGAAAAAAAAGTCGCATTTGAGATAGAAGGAGAAAAGTCATTTTTTCAAAATTTGATACAACCTAAAAAGGAAATATTAAAGGAGAGAAAAACAGAGAAGAGACAAAACAGTTATGAGGCACTGATGTGGATTCTTGTTATAACAGGAATTGCGGTGATTGGAATCAGATATAAAAAAACCTCCCAAAACAGGGAGGATGCCGGGTAACTGCTTTCGCAATTCCCGGCACGTATTATGAAAAAGTTTATTCAAATAGTATGTTAATACTTTAGATAATTGTTAAGTTCTTTTCTTTTGATACTGTTAGTATATTCTAGAAAAGTGAAGAAATAATGTTAAATAAGTAAAGTAATTTTGAAAGATAAATGAACAAATTATGAACGAAACATCTTTCTACTATTTACGGAATGCAAAGAGCGGAAGTCCATTTTCGGTTGGAACATCTACAGAGCCTTGAATTAATGGGGCTGCATAACGAATAAACTCATCGGTTACATCGGAACCATCTTTGGTGATCCAAGAGAGAGGAACAGCTTTTTCCTGATTACAGATAATATTGACATCCGCAGTAGAAAAAGAAAGTTCATAAGGGGAAGTGTTCGTCCTCACAAAAGAGATCATCTTTCCTGTCTCCCCATTCAATGCTGCATTTACGGCAAAAGCACCGGAGTGATCCGCTTCATCTAAATCTGTCTTAGAAAGGCAGGAAGAAGAGCAGCGCTGACTCACATTCAGCTCTACGGAACGCACTTTTACACCAAGTTTTTCTTTTATGAGATTCTCCAGGTATTTTCCGGAACCTGTAAGCATCTTATGGCCAAAGGTATCAACACCCACGTCGCTTGCAAATTCACAGATAAAAGTACCATTTCCATCATTGATTCCCTCGGAAACACATACAACAAGGTTAGGGGTTGTCTCTAAAGCTTTTTTCACTTTTTCGAGAAAATCTTCCTGATTAAATGCAACTTCTGGAAGATAGATAAGCACCGGATTATCTCCCTCAAATTTTCTTGCAAGAGCACTTGCAGCAGTCAGCCATCCGGCATGACGTCCCATGATTTCTACAATTGTTACAGATTTTTTATTATCGTATACAGAGGCATCAATAGCGATTTCTCGTACTGTAGTCGCGACAAATTTTGCGGCGCTGCCAAATCCAGGTGTGTGATCAGTCTCAACCAAATCATTGTCAATTGTTTTAGGAACACCGATTACACGAATCGGACTTTGAATCTTGGCTGCGTAGCGAGAAAGCTTACTGACAGTATCCATAGAGTCATTTCCGCCAATATAAAAGAAATAACCGATATTGTAGTCTTCAAATTTTTGAAATAGTTCAGGATATACTGGATCATTTAAATCTTCCGGCAGCTTGTAGCGGCAAGACCCAAGGTAAGAACCAGGAGTAGTTCGGATGAGTTCTAAATCTCCGTTTTTCAGTAATGGGTGCATGTCCATAATCTGATTGCTTAGAAAACCTTCGATTCCATTTATCATACCATATACATGTTCTATCGATTCCGGATGTTTGAAGCCTTCGGATACAACACCATACAGACTTCCATTTATCACTGCAGTAGGTCCTCCAGACTGACCGACGATCATATTTTTCATTTGTAATTCCTCCATTTATGTAATCTATATTTACTATAACGGAAATTCGTGGAATTTACAATATATGTGTTGGAAAATTGCCCAAAATGAATTATACTATTAAGAACGTAAAAGATTGGGAGGATTGAATCATGAAGTATATATCATTTGCGATTCCCTGCTATAATTCAGAAAGCTATATGGAACATGCAATAGAGTCGATTTTAAAAGGCGGCGAAGATGTAGAGATTATTATTGTAAATGATGGATCGATGGACGGGACATCAGAGATTGCAAAACAGTATGAAAGAAAGTATCCGACGATTGTAAAAGCAATCGATAAAGAAAACGGAGGACATGGAGATGCGGTAAATACAGGATTGAAGCATGCTACCGGACTTTATTTTAAAGTAGTGGACAGCGATGACTGGGTAGATGAAGGGGCATTGGAAAAGATTTTAAGTGTATTACACGAACTGGTTGAAAAGCAGACGTTAATTGATATGCTTGTCTCCAATTATGTGTATGAAAAAGTAGGAGCAAAACATAAGAAGGTGATTCATTACCGGAATGTGATGCCGCAAGATCGAATTATCACATGGAAAGAGATGGGACATTTCCGTCTCGCTCAATATATTTTGATGCATTCAGTCATTTATCGGACGGAGCTTTTGAAGATGTGTAAGCTGGAGCTGCCAAAACACACTTTTTATGTAGATAATATTTATGTTTATTATCCGTTGCCGCATGTGAAAACATTCTATTATCTGGATGTGAATTTTTATCGTTATTTCATTGGGCGGGAGGATCAGTCGGTAAATGAGAAAAACATGATCAAGCGCATTGACCAGCAGATATTTGTTACCAAAACAATGATTGATATGTATTCTCTAAGAAAAATTCCAAATAAAAAGCTTCGGAATTATATGACAAATTATTTGGCGATTATGATGACGGTTTCCTCTATTATATGTATTCGATCTAAGAGTCAGGAAAATCTTGATAAAAAGAAAGAACTGTGGGAATATCTGAAAAAGAAAGACCATCGAGTATATTGGAAGATAAGACATGGCATTTTGGGAGAGACTATTAACTTGCCGGGAAAATCAGGAAGAAAGATATCCTCTATGGCATATACAGTTGCAAATCAGATTATAGGTTTTAATTGATTCTCGGATAAGTGAAGCAATTTTGGATATACTTTTCAAGGAAAGGAAGTGGAAAGGATGGCGTCTCAGTTAAAGAACAGTAAAACAAAAGAAAACTTGATGAAGGCATTTGCAGGAGAAAGTCAGGCAAGAAATCGTTATACTTTTGCGGCAGAGGAAGCAAGAAAAGAGGGCTTGTATGCGGTGAGTCAAATATTTTTATTTACGGCAGAACAGGAGCGGGCTCATGCAGAGCGATTTTATGAATTGTTAAAAGAGATGGCAGGAGAAACGATTGAAATCTGTGGTGGATATCCGGTTGATAAGCAGGATTCGACTGAAGAACTACTTTATGCGGCACAGCACAATGAATATGAAGAGGCGGATGATGTGTATCAGTCTTTTGGTGACGTGGCAAAAGAAGAAGGATTTATGGAAGTTGCATCCGCTTTTTATCAGATTGCGAAAATAGAGAAGATTCATGGAGACAGATTCGGAAAACTGGCGGAACTGTTAAAGACAGGAGCATATTTTGAGTGTCAAGAAGGTGAAAAATGGATGTGCTTAAATTGTGGGCATATTCATAGTGGATTGAAAGTACCGGGAGTATGTCCCGTATGCAGACATGAAAGAGGTTATTTTATTCCTGTAAGCCTTGCACCATATCTGATGGAATGTGAATAATGACAGTATCCCGATAAGCGTTAAGGCTTATCGGGAGAATACTTATTCTACTGTGCCAATTGGCAAAGTGCGGACAGGAACACCGTTGACTTCTACCTGATCGTTGATTTCAATGACGAGGCATTGTTTTCCATCGATCATTTTTGTCTCCACAAGATCGGTGCGGTCTGGATTGACTTTGATGGAAACATCAGGTGTTTCAATACTGAATTTTCTGGTCTCAGCAATATTCGTTGCCAGAAAAGATGCTTTTTCGCCTGCTATGGTGTCAAAATTATTATCAAATATTTCAATTTTTTCATCTGCAACACCGCTTTTTGCAAGGAGGCGTTTTACTTCGGGTTTCGTAAGTACAGGCACTTCCGGAGCATCTTTGGTCTCTTCGATCATCTCATTTAAGTTATCATGAATATTTTTAACAACCGTATAATCGCACTCTTCGCCAAGTGTATTCATCACAACGGCATGGAAGGTATCTTTTTGACTGCCTGCTGACATTGGGAAGGTACACCCGAGGGCGTTTTCGATAAATTCAGGTTGTAAATCTTCTGGCTTTTTTGAGTAGTACAATACCCCATGAATATCAGTGCTTCTGTCATTGAATACAGGGAATAAGAATCCTTTTACCGGTGGTTCGACAATCCAGTCACGAATCCGGTTTTCGACATGGTTCGTCTCAGGATTGTAGCAAAGTCCTTCTTTGGAAAGGTGAACCGGACAGATACTGCAAAGCACATATTCAAAAACTTCATCTGAAGCATCGAACATCTCAGTTCCATCAGTAGATTTTCCTGGAATGTCATAGGCAACGTGGATGAGAATAATGTAGTAATTCTCTCCATAATTGTAATTTTCAATAATCTTTTGATAAAATTCTTCGATGAGCATATCATCTTGCAGTTTACTGTCGCGAAGCTGCAAAAGAAATTCCTGTGTTCCACCGGAGAGTTCTTGTTCCAGTGGAAATTCCATGTTCAGCAGATTTTTTCCGATTGTTCCGGAGAGTGTCTGTTTAAAGATATTGAGATACTTGAAAATTTCTTCTTCCGGAAGGGACAAAAAGGCATCTTTCGTCTGTGATTTAATTTCTTTTTCCCCATCTACATAGCAGCCGCAGATTCGGGTGATAGAGCAGTCTTCGGGTTTGAACTGCTTTCTAAGTTCTAATACTTCTTTTTTATTCATAATGGATACTCCTCTTTTATCATAATACTGATGTAATATTAGCATATGGAAAAAAAATTTACAAATAAATTATCGGAATGAATATGTTAGTATGGGAGGTGAAAATATGGCAGACCAAAAAATAGAGAATCTGTTAAATCTGGCATTGAATGCTACAAGACGAGAACGGGAAAAATCGCTGGAATTAGATGTTGGATATAGCAGAGATGACAAGGAATGGGAACTGATAGTGAAATATTCGGGGACATTGAATGAACTGCGGGAAATAGGAATTCAGGTGGTTGAATTGAGCAATGAATTTGCAATTTTAACAGTACCAGAGAGCTTGGTAGAACGTTTGGCTGATTTTCCACAGATTGAATATGTCGAAAAGCCGAAACGATTATTTTTTCAGGCAGCAAACGGGAGAAGAGTATCCTGTGTGCCACCAGTGCAGAACCCTCCATTTTCATTGTTTGGTTCAGGGGTTCTTGTTGCAATTATCGACTCAGGAATCGATTATACAAATCCGGATTTTCGCAATGACGACGGAACGACAAGAATACGTAATCTTTGGGATCAGACAATCATGGGAAATCCACCGGAAGGATATTTGATAGGGACAGAATTTACGAGAGAACAGATTGATGAAGCAATAAAGCAGCCGACAGTGCCGATGCGTATGCAAATTGTGCCGAGCGTGGATGTATCAGGTCATGGGACATCAGTAGCAGGAATTGCAGCTGGAAATGGAAGAGGAAGCAGAGGGAGAATTTATCGGGGAGTTGCGACACAGAGTGAACTTCTTGTGGTGAAACTTGGAAATCCGAGGGAAGAAGGATTCCCTCGCACAACAGAACTAATGCAGGCGATAGATTACGTAGTACGAAAAGCACTTTTTTATAAACAGCCGGTGGCAATTAATATCAGCTTTGGAAATACATATGGTTCTCATGACGGAACGAGCTTACTAGAACGATTTATAGAGGATATTGCGAATATATGGAAGAGTGTGATTTGTATTGGAACGGGAAATGAAGGAAGAAGTGCAGGGCACAAAGCTGGAATTGTCAGGGAAAATGAAGAAACGGTTATCCAGCTTGCAGTGCAGGAACAGGAACCCGCGCTAAATCTTCAAATTTGGAAAGCTTACTATGACATCATGGATATTTCTTTTGTATCACCGTCTGGGGAAAGAATAGGACCGATTCAGGAAGTGCTTGGAACACAGCGGTTTTCTGTGGGAAATACAGAACTTTTGCTCTATTATGGAGAACCAAGTCCATACAGTACTGCACAGGAAATTTATGTTGATTTTCTACCGAAAGAGGTATATATCAACAGTGGCATTTGGGAGATTGTGTTGACACCGAGAAAGATTATATCAGGAAATTATGCGATGTGGCTCCCGAGTGAAAATGTATTGAATCCGGGAACAGCATTTTTATTCCCGACGGAGACCGGAACACTCACGATACCATCTACAGCTTCGCGTACAATTGGTGTGGGGGCATACGATGCACTTACTTTTTCCTATGCGGATTTCTCAGGACGCGGACAAAGGGGGACAGGGAGATTATCAAAGCCGGATATTGTTGCGCCAGGTGTGAATGTTACAGCACCGACAACTAGTGGCACATATGCAAGCTTCAGTGGGACATCATTTGCCACACCGTTTGTAACCGGAGGAGCGGCGCTTATGATGGAGTGGGGAATCATTAAGGAAAATGATCCGTATTTATATGGAGAAAAGGTAAAGGCATATATGCAAAGAGGAGCGAGACCGCTGCCTGGATTCACAGAGTATCCGAATCCGCAGGTGGGATATGGGGCACTGTGCGTAAGAGACAGTATTCCGATATAAGAAAAGTCTCTCTTACATCAGGGCTGATGCGTAAGAGACTTTTCTCTTAATTAAGAAGATCTTTGAGACAATCTGGAATTTGTTCGGAGTTCAGATAAAATAGATTGGAAGAACTATAAATGTTGCTTTTAAATGTTACAATAAATTCAATCGGTTTTTTATAGAAATAGTAGGGAACCCATGTGAGTTTTGGAAGAATCTTTGCAATGTCTTCAGGAGTATTGAAAACAATATTTTTTTGATTGTCTTGATTCGTTGCTTCAATGCGTTGCACATTATCTAACGCTATTTTTGTTGGAAGGTCATAGCCAAGTTCTTTTAAATAGTCATATGTGTTTGTAAAACTGCAAAAAAGTGGTCGCATGTATGTATCAGACGAATTCTTCGGAGCAAAATTAATAGTTCCGCTTGGAAATTGACTAGTCAAATCAAAATAGCTGGCATTGACCAGATCTTTTTGATAAATATCCAACAACGTCTTCATTTGAGCAGCTGAAATCTTCAGTTTACTCGTGGATTGGTAAATATCAGTTACCTCCGCATATTGAAAGTCTAAAGAAGAATACAAATTAGTCTGAAACAATGCTTCTTTATATTGTTGATTGTTTAGAAGGTATTTGGCACAGTTTTGCGCATCAGTTTTGTTAATCAGATACATTCTGTAAACACTTCGCCCATTTTTTAAGTTGTATTTCAAATTTACATATTGAGCAGTTTCGTCCGTCATATCAAATGTGGCTGCCCCTTTTTGAGCGAGCTGATAAACTGGATCAAAGTCTTTTAGTGCAGAAGAATCTAAAAAGTCTTTGATTGACTGGACATTGGTAGGAATTGGATAGTTAAAACGAGTATTAAAATCTTCCATGTAAATTGCGATGCTCTCGATCTCATTTTTTTTCGGAATGTAGTTATCATATTTGAACAAATCAAATTTGTAGATTGCAGTGATTCCGAATGCAAGACTGACAGAAAGCAATAAAGCCCCCTTTTTGGCAAATAAATGTTTTAAGTCCATTGTATAAATAAATTCAATTACAATTGCAAAAATAAATGTGCATAATATAGCAAGTATAAAAATTACAATATTGTTGGAAGCTTGATTCGCTAAACTATCAAGATAAAATGCAGCGCAGATTCCAAGCGGAATGCTCAATAATATTTTCAGTACAGATTCTGCTTTTGGAAACGCGATAGGTTTCCCGGCAGTTTCTGTAGGGCGCAATCGATACAAAAAAATCCCAAGCAGTAAAAATACGACTGTTCCAATCACTGAAAAAAGAATTAACTTGTACGGAACTGTCTGCTTAGACATTTGGTTTAACGTGGAAATATAAGCTAACAAAGGAGAAGAAAGCCCGTCGCTTCCATCAGTTGTTATATAAAGTGATTTGAACCAACTAAACCAATAAGCGTCAACTTTCAAAAAATATGTAGAGAAAAAGCGTATCGCCAATAATCGGAAAAGTGCAATAATAAGAGTTCCGTATGAAAAAAGGCTAAGTGTGACAATGAGTCCAATCAATAATTTCCCTGTCATAATCATAGAAAAAACGGTAAGTGTATATAAGAATAAGAAAAACAAAACATGTATTCCAAATGCAGCAAAACTTACTTTTAATAATTCTAAGGACATGTATCCCTGAAAGGAAATACTTAGCATGCTGACTAACAGATTTAGCGTAAATGGAATCAGAAAAATAAGAAATCCACTTACAAATTGGATAAAAAATAGTCTCTCACGTCGGATTGGCAAACTGTGTATAAGATTTAGTTTTTCTTTGGAATGCAGATAATAGAAACCAGACACCCCACAAAGGATTGCAAATAAAATCACACAAAAGACAACAGCGTTATTATTAAATCCCATGAAATTAAATAACCAAAATTTAAAATCTTTCATGGTAAAGCCCGGAGTAACAGTGTTTATCCAATTTGTCTTTTCATTGATTCCGATAATAAGCATCAGAGGCTGAAATAAAAATGTCACGGTGGAAAGAATTGCAATCAGCCAAGTCCGTTGGCGCAAATCTTCTTTTATAAGTTTAATACATGAAATTTTTGATGTCATATCCGGCAGCCTCCGTTTCGCTAATAAAGATTTCTTCTAATGAAAGGGGTAATACCTCAGCAAAAAGAGGCGATTTTGTATTGACCCTTTCTAAAATTTCCTCACGAGTTCCGCGTGCAACGATGGTAGTCAGTGAACCACGTTTTTCGCGGTGCAGAATTTCTAACTGTCTGAGAAGTTCTTCTTCTGCGACAGGATCTTCAATCACACACTGCAGGCGGTGGACATGGAATTTCAAGTCTTCTAGATCTTGAGATAAAAGTATTCCGCCTTTGTGTAAAAGTCCGATATGATCACAGATATCTTCCAATTCTCTCAGATTGTGTGAGGAGATGACCGGCGTGAAATTTCTATTTAAAAGTTCAGCTGCAAAAATACCTTTTACAGACTGGCGAACAACAGGGTCTAAACCGTCGAACGTCTCGTCACAGAAAAGATATTTTGTGTTTGCACAGATGCCGAGCAAAATAGAGACTTGTTTTTTCATTCCTTTTGAAAAATCGCTGATTTTTTCCTGAATATCTATATGGAATTGTCTGGCGAGCTCTTCAAAGCGGAGCGTATCAAATTGTGAGTAAGCAAGGCTGTAGTAATGCGCCATAGTATGAGGAGTCGCATTTGGGAAAAAATATGGATTATCGGATAAAAAACAAATATCTGCTTTTGTAAGTTCGTTTTCAAATACAGGATGGTCATCGATGATGACAGTTCCGGAATCAGGCTTTAGAATACCGCTTAATATTTTTAAAAAGGTACTTTTGCCCGCGCCATTTGTCCCCAGCAGACCGAAAATGTGTTCATCGTGAATGGAAGCGGTTATATGATCAAGTGCCATTTTCTTACCATATGACTTACTTAGACTGTCAACCTGAATCATTGTGTTTCCTCCTAGAAAGCTGTTACAATTTTACGTATCTTGGACGGTGTCCGGTATATTTTAGAAATTTTTTGATAATATCATCCATTTTGATCTTGAGACTGGAAGTATTGATACATGGGTGGCATCCGATATATTCATCATTCATTAAGTCCTTGTCAATCAGAAGGTCTACGTACCAGTCTTTGTCGTTCATCAGTCCGAGAACACTTACGGATCCAGGAGTGATATTCAGAAATTTTTCCATATATTCCGGCTCGGCAAAAGAAAGTCTTGAGATGCCAAGCTGCTTCGAAAGATCTTTCGTCATGAATTTTTTGTCTCCCGGTATCAATAACAGGAAAAAGGTTGTTTTTTGCTGATTGCGCAGGAATAGATTCTTGCACATTGTAACCCCAAGGGCTTCGTCAACAGCAGCACATTCTCCCATTGTGCCGGCAACATCGTGGTCTACTCCTTCATATGGGATTTTCAGTTTATCCAATAGCTCATATACTGCCATCTCTTTTGGCAGACGATTTCCGTCTGTCGGGGCAGAAGTAAAATGTTTTTTGCTGATATGTATTTCACTCATAAAAATAGTTCCTTTCTTGTATAGAGTTCTTTCTATGGCTAAGTATAATGGAAAGTGAAACAAATAACAAGCTAGAATTGACAAGTTTATGTACATGGTATTATATTAAATTTTGTAATTAATAGAAGAAAAACAGGAAGAAAGAAAAGAGAAATGAAGTGTTATGAAGCAGGTAATTTATAAAGAAAGAAAACAAACAGATTGTGTGAAATGGGATGGGTGCAAGGAGAAATTCGGAATGGAAGAACTGCTCCCGCTTTGGGTTGCGGATATGGATTTTGAAGCGCCGGTATGTGTAAAAGAGGCTTTGAAAAACTATGTGGATTTTGGCGTGTATGGATATTACCAGCCGCCAAAGGCATACTTTGAGGCATTTGAGAACTGGGAAGAAAAATACCATGATTACAAGGTTGAAGATCAGTGGATTCGATTTGCACCCGGCGTGGTGCCGGCATTTAACTGGCTGATACAGATATTGACAAAAGAAAAAGACGGTGTCATTATTATGAGTCCGGTGTACTACCCATTTCGAGATGCAATTATAAACAACGAGCGTATGCTGGTGGAGAGTCCTCTTAGCAGAACAAAGGAGGGATACGAGATAGACTATATAGACTTTGAACAGAAAATACAAAAGAATGATGTAAAGCTGTTCATATTCTGCTCACCTCATAATCCGGTCGGAAGAGTCTGGACGGCAAAAGAGATTAAAAAAGTGTTGGATATCTGTAAAAGGCACCATGTCTATGTACTTGCAGATGAAATTCATCAGGATATCGTTATGAGTGAATATAGGAAAATCACGGCGGCGACAACCGGGGACTACGATGATATTCTAGTCACACTTACGGCAGCAACTAAGACATTTAATCTGGCAGGATGTCAAAATTCCATTGTCATAATTCCAAATGAGAAAATTAGGGATATGTACGATGGGTATTTGGAAAAAATTCGTATCAGCAGTGGCAATGCATTCGGTTATATTGCAGTTCAGAGCGCATATGAAGGTGGAAGAGAGTGGCTTGAGGAAGCGTTGACGATTATTGAAGATAATTTTAAGCGCATGAAAGCGATGCTGGAAGAAAAACTTCCAAAAGTATGGATTCCGAATTTGGAAGGGACATATCTGATGTGGATTGATTTAGGAGCATATATAAGTCCGAAAAGGATAGAAGAAGTACTTCAGAATCAATGTCATTTGGCGGTAGACTACGGAGAATGGTTTGGTGGAAAAGAGTACAGTACTTTTATACGTGTGAATCTTGCAACTAAATGGGAGAATATAGAGATGGCTGCAGACCAACTTATTAAGGCTCTTATTAAAGATGAAAAATAGAAAATAGCGTGAAAAAAGGTAAATGCATTTGACATTTGCCTTTTTTCGTTTATAGACAAAAGCAATAAATCATTTACTTATTGAAAATAACAATTGGAATAAGCGAATCAAATATGATAAATTGTATCTACATGACAAAAATCACAAAAAAACCAAGAGAAACAAAAATTTTTGTGTATATGTAGAGGAAGGATCAATGAAATGGGTGATATAACAGTCAAAAATCTTTCTTTTTCGTATGGTGGAGACGAAAGACTTATTTTAAAAGATATTAATATGGAGATAGAGGCGGGAGAATTTGTATGTATTCTAGGACAGTCAGGTTGTGGGAAAAGTACACTTTTGCGACTGCTGGCAGGCTTGGAACAACCGACAACAGGAGAAATCCTTATGCAAGGTGTTTCGGCTGAAGGTGCAAGTCTTGACAAAGGAGTTGTATTTCAGGACTATGGACTATTTCCTTGGATGAAAGCGGGAGAAAATATTCTGCTTGCATTGAGGCAGCGTTTTCCGAAAAAAGATAAAAAGGAGTTAAAACAGACAGCAGTAGAGATGCTGGAAGCAGTAGGACTTAGTGCATCGGTCTATAACAAATTTCCGAAAGAGTTGTCTGGTGGTATGAAACAAAGATGTGCGATTGCACAGGCACTTAGCGCTGCTCCGCCAATCCTTCTAATGGATGAGCCATTTGGAGCACTTGATGCGGTCACCCGTGCCAGACTTCAGGATATGCTCTTTGATTTGTGGTCTGGACAGGCTTCTCAAAAGACTGTATTTTTTGTCACACATGATGTAGACGAGGCTCTATTGCTGGCAAATCGGATTGTAGTACTGGGACAATCACCAAGCAATATTATTTATGAATGCAAACTGTCAGATGAACAACGCCCGACTAGAGAAACACAATTTGACAATTTGGAAACAATGAAGCTTCGTAATGAACTGATTCGTCAGATTAATAAAGATGTTGTGACGCATATTTCTTAGGAATATCAATGGAAAAATCCATTTGATATAAATATTTTATGGAGGAAATGGAAATGAAAAAGAAAATCTTAGCAGGGATGTTAGTATTTGCTATGGTATGCAGTCTTGGGGCATGCTCTGGTGAAAAGTCCAATCCCAAAGACACAAAAGAAGGTAAGGAAGGAGTTTTAGAGCAGGAAGTCGTAAAATGGAACTATGGGACAAGTGGAAATGTTCTTGTGACAATTGCAGAAGAAAAGGGATATTTTGAGGATGAAGGGATTCAAATTGATCCGGTAGAAGCCAATGCCAATGCAGATGCTATGACACTTTTGGCAACAGGAAAGGTAGATGTTGTATCAAATGCGGGTACGTCTAATCCACTACAGCAGATTGCTTCCGGTGTAGATATCTCAGTATTTGGCGGACATATGATTGAGGGATGTATGCCGGTTGTAGCAAAAAAAGGAACGGAATGGAAGGGAATAGAATCGTTCATAGGGAAAAAAGTAGCTGTAAACCCAAGCTATTTTGCGTTTACAGGTGCAGTTATGGATCTTGGATATGAGAATCCTTTGGAAGTTGTAGATTGGGAAATATACTCAGACTATAATGATGCACTTGCTGCAGTTGTCCGCGGGGATGTTACCTATGCATTGATGGGAACGGGACAGAATTTAGCAGTTCAGGATATGGCAGCAAATGGAGAAATTGATATTGTAAGTTATCAGAGTGAAATTATGGAAAATTATTCTTGCTGTCGTATGGTTGCACAGACAGACTGGATTAATGATAATCCAAATACAGTAAAAGCAATTATCCGTGCGTTACTCCGTGCACAGTCATGGTATGAAGCCAATAAAGAAGAAGCGGTGAAACTACATGCGGCGGCTATTGAAGCGACAGAAGAATATGTGGGCGCTTATATGTTAGATGATGAACATTATTTTGTAAGTGTGGATCCATTAAAAGATGGGGTAGTAAGAGCGTGGGATATTTTGGACAAGACTGGTTATCTTGGAGAAGATAATAATGTGAAGATTGAAGACCACATTAACACTGAATTATATGAAGAAGCGTTAAAAGAGGCTACAGAAAAGTATGGGGAAGAGGCGCCTGAATTTTACGAAGAGATGGCTGCGTTTTTCCAGGAGCATGACAAATAAGCAATTTTACAGGAGATAGATCATGAATACAGTAAAAGCATTTCTAAAAAAATACTGGATTACATGTTGTATATTCATTGGGTTAGTGGCATTATATATTTTTTTGACAAGCAATGGATTGGTAAATCCATATTTGTTCCCGTCAACAGATAAGATTAAAGCAGCATTTATCGACAGCAAAGATATGATGTTTGGAAATGCAGTTGCTTCATTTAAATTGCTGATTCCATCTATTTTGCTTTCTTTGCTCATTGCACTTTTTTTAGGGACGATTATGGGGTTGAACCAGAGAGTTCGGGAAATTTTACATCCGGTTATCTATGCGTTCAGCGTAGTGCCTTCTATTCTTTTGTCTCCGTTTGTACTATTACTTGCACCAACATTATTTTCTGCTTCCGTATTTTTGATAGTATATAATATTGTATGGGCAACGCTGTTTGCAACAATTACCGGAATTATGACGATTGACAAGCGTTATCTTGACAAAGCGGCAACTTTGGAATTAAAAGGAATGAAGCGGATTACAAAGGTGATTCTTCCGGCAGCGAGTCCTTCCATATTGGCAGGATTTGTAAATTCTCTTCGAAGTTCTTTTGTGATGCTGGTTTATGCGGAAATGTATGGAGCTGGAGAAGGAATGGGATATTTCGTAAAGAAATATGCGGAACTTGGTATTTTTGCTAATACATGGGTAGGATTTGTATTCATGGTAATTATACTTGTGATAGTTATGCAGACATTTGAATTGTTGAAGAAACACCTTCTTAAATGGACCATGTGATTTTAGAAAGAGTATAAAAGCAACCATAAAAGCAACCATAAAAGCAGTTTTAGCATTTATGAGTTGCTTTTTTAGTTTTGAGATTGCCGAAAAATGATGCAGGAACCTTGCAGAGAAAAAAGGAAAGCTTTATAATGAGCGGTATCAAAAGTAAAAAAGAAAGGGAACGATAAAAAGCATGAGAAAATTACTTCGTTATTTGAAACATTATAAAAAAGAAAGTATTATCGGACCATTGTTTAAACTGCTGGAAGCGTGCTTTGAATTGATTGTGCCGCTTGTTATGGCGAATATTATTGATATTGGGATTAAAAATCAGGATATGCCTTATATCTGGAAAATGGGAGCAGTGCTTGTTCTTTTTGGAGTACTTGGACTTGCCTGCTCTTTGACGGCACAGTACTTTGCGGCAAAGGCAGCAGTCGGGTTTGGAACAGAATTACGCCATGATCTGTTTGCGCATATCAATTCGTTATCCTATGCAGAGATTGATCAGGCGGGAAGCGCGACGCTTGTGACGAGGATGACCAGCGATATCAATCAGGTACAGTCTGGTGTGAATCTGGTATTGCGTCTGTTTTTACGCTCTCCGTTTATTGTGGTGGGAGCAATGATCATGGCTTTTACAATCAGTGTGAAAACTGCCCTGATTTTTGTGGTGGCAGTACCGCTTCTTGCAGTTGTGATCTATGGAATTATGATGATCACGATTCCGTTATATAAAAAAGTGCAGCGCGGGCTGGATGGAATACTTTTATCTACGAGAGAGAATCTTTCCGGAATACGTGTTGTAAGGGCTTTCTGTACACAGAAACGGGAAATCGAAACATTTGCAGAAGAAAACAGCAGCTTGCTCGATGTTCAGATGCTGGTAGGAAAACTTTCGGCACTTTTAAATCCAGCGACTTACATTATTGTAAATGTGGCAACAATTGCAATTGTCTGGTTTGGTGGAAAGCAGGTGTATGTTGGAAATATTTCACAGGGAGAAGTGATTGCGCTTGTCAATTATATGTCCCAGATTCTTCTAGCGCTTATTGCATTGGCTAATTTGATCGTATCTTTCACAAAAGCGCTTGCATCAGCAGCTCGTATTAATGAAGTCTTTGAACTGACGTCAGATATTGTCGATGGAGAATATGATAGAGAGGAATCAAATAAAGAGAATATGGTGATCTTTGATGAGGTCAGCATGTCTTATTCCGGTGCAGAAGAAGCGATATCAAATATCAGTTTCGCTGTAAAAAGGGGAGAGACAGTCGGCGTGATCGGAGGAACAGGATCCGGGAAATCGACGTTGGTCAATCTGATTCCTCGATTTTATGATGTCACGAAAGGACAGATATTGGTAAATGGAGAAAATGTGAAAAACTATAAGATTGAGACGCTTCGAAAGAAAATAGGTGTTGTTCCGCAAAAAGCAGTATTGTTTCGTGGAACCATTCGCGACAATATGAAAATGGGAAATGAAAATGCAACAGACGAGATGATTTACAGAGCATTGGAAACGGCACAGGCTCTGGAAGTGGTAGAGAAAAAGAAAGAAGGACTGGATGCGAAAATCAGCCAGAACGGAAAGAATCTGTCAGGAGGACAAAAACAGAGGCTTACCATTGCAAGAGCACTTGTGAAAAATCCAGAGATATTGATTTTGGATGACAGCGCATCTGCACTTGATTTTGCGACAGATGCGAGGCTGCGTAAAGCGATTGCAGAAAATACAGATCAGATGACAGTATTTATCGTGTCACAGAGAGCCTCATCGATCATGCAGGCGGATAAAATCATTGTATTGGATGACGGTAAAATGGCAGGAATCGGAACACATCAGGAATTACTTCGGACCTGTGAAGTTTATCAGGAAATTTGCAGTTCGCAATTCTCAAAAGAGGAGGTGGGACATCATGCGTAAACATCATGGAACGATTAAGAGAGTCGGAAAGCTTTTGCTGCCGTATCTGCATTATCTGATATTGTCGTTGGTTTTTGCTGTGATCACAGTGGGCTTTACTTTGTATGCACCGATTTTAATTGGGGATGCTGTAGATTTTATTGTAGGAAAGGGGCAGGTCGATTTTGGGAAAATTCTGCAAATACTTGTGAAACTTGCAGTTATCATTGGAGTGACAAGCGTGGCACAATGGCTGATGAATCTGTGTAATAACCAGATTACGTACCGGGTGGTAAAGGATGTGCGTATGAATGCATTTGAACATCTGCAAAAACTTCCTTTGAAATATGTAGACAGTCACCCATACGGAGAGACGATCAGCAGAATCATCACAGATGTAGAGCAATTTTCAGATGGACTTTTGATGGGATTTTCACAGCTGTTTACAGGTGTTGTGACAATTGCCGGGACATTGGCATTTATGCTTTCTATCAATGTTAAGATTTCGCTCATTGTTATTTTCATCACACCATTGTCATTGTTTGTCGCAAGTTTTGTTGCAAAAAAGACGTATAACATGTTTAAAATACAGTCTGAAACGCGGGCACAGATGACATCTCTCGTGGATGAGATGGTGGGAAATCAAAAAGTTGTGCAGGCATTTGGGTATGGAAAACGTTCATTAGAACAGTTTGATACAATTAACGAGGAACTAAAAACATGCAGTATCCGCGCCATTTTCTTTTCTTCCATCACGAATCCAAGCACAAGGTTTGTGAATGGACTTGTATATTCGGGTGTGGGAATTTTTGGAGCCGTTTTGGCGATGCAGGGCGTGATCACGGTTGGACAGTTGTCTTGTTTTCTCACCTACGCCAATCAATATACAAAACCATTCAATGAGATATCGAGTGTGCTCACAGAGATCCAGAATGCATTTGCGTGTGCGAAAAGAGTGTTTGATTTTATAGATGAAGAGGTAGAAACGAAAGACAAAGAAGGCGCACTGATTTTGCAGCAGACAGATGGAAGTATGGAATTGCAGCATATTTCGTTTTCTTACCGAAAGGATACACCGTTGTTGAAAGATCTGAATCTACATGTAAAACAGGGACAAAAGGTTGCGATTGTAGGTCCGACAGGATGTGGAAAAACAACCTTGATCAATTTGTTGATGCGGTTCTATGATATCGATGCGGGGAAAATCTATGTGAGTGGACATGATGTGAAAGAGATTACAAAAGACAGCCTGCGTGCAAATTTTGGAATGGTATTGCAGGACACCTGGCTGAAATCAGGAACAATCGCTGAAAATATTGCATATGGAAAACCCGAAGCTACGAGAGCAGAGATTATTGAGGCTGCAAAGGCAGCGCATGCACATGGATTTATCAAGCGCATGTCCGATGGGTACGATACAGTCATCTCGGAAGATGGAGGGAATCTGTCACAGGGACAGAAACAGCTTCTGTGTATTGCCAGAGTGATGCTGAAACTTCCACCGATCTTGATACTGGATGAGGCGACATCGTCAATTGATACGAGAACTGAGATTAAGATTCAGGAAGCATTTCAGAAAATGATGGAGGGGAGAACGAGTTTTATTGTGGCACATCGTCTGTCAACAATAAAAGAGGCAGATATCATTTTAGTGATGAAGGATGGCAATATTGTAGAACAGGGCAACCACGAGGAGTTACTTGCAAGAAACGCTTTCTATGCAAAATTATATCAAAGTCAGTTTGCATAGTATAAAACACAAAAAAGCGGACATACTGTAAAAAAAGAACCAGGAGGAATTACAGGATGAAAGCAGTTGTAGAAGATGGATGCATTGCATGCGGGATGTGTGTAAGTATCTGCCCGGAAGTGTTTTGCATGGGTGATGAGATTGCACAGGTACATGCAGACGTGACTGAAGAGAACGAAAAGGAAGCAAAAGAAGCAAGAGATGGCTGTCCTGTCTCAGTGATTGACATCGAAGAATAGAATTTATAGAGAAAAGAAAAAAAGAGGTCTCCTTTTTCTGACTTTACCATAAAGTGTAAAGTATAGAGAAATAAAGGAGACTTTTTTTATGTGTGAAGAAGAGATTCAGGTAAGAGATTCTGCAGAATATCCTCCTGTGAAAGTATGTGAAAAAAATCCGAGGTATGCAATGGCGATGTTAAGCAATATCGGAGCCTGCAACTCAGAGATGTCTGCAGTCAGTCTGTATTTTTACAACAGTTTGATCGCAAATGGCAAGTATGAAGAAATCGGAAAGACATTTCACAAGATCAGTATGGTGGAAATGCACCACATGAATATTTATGGGCAGCTGGCGCAGAAACTTGGGGCAGACCCAAGGCTTTGGAGTGTTGAGCGGAGAAGATTTACATATTGGAGCCCTGGGTGCAACCGATACCCAAGGCGGATAGATATGATGCTGAAACATGCATATGAAGGGGAAAAGCTTGCGATTGCAACCTATAAAAGACAGGCAGAATGGATTCAGGACGAGTATGTTGTCGCAAATCTGGAGCGAATTATTTTAGATGAACGGCTGCATATTGAAATCATAGAGCAATTGTATGAAAGATACGTAAAAACGGCTATTCCCCGAGTGTAAATAAGTTGTATTTTTTAATCTGCTGGATATCCTCTTTGGAGAGCAGCAGGTCATCTATGAAATGATTTTCTTTTTGTATCTGAGACGTGATTAGGATCTTTCGGCTGCAGGGGCGCATGGTAAGTTGTGAGATACCGGACAAGATACCACTTTTCAGATCCGTTTGAGAAAAGGTATTTACGGTGCACATCCAAATTTCCTCCAGTGTATTTGCAGTATTTTTTAAACTATAATTTTGCCATGGCCCAAAGGTTGTGCTTTCACCGGAATAGATTACCTCGCATTTTCCAAAGTGTTCCAGATCATCTACGTCATAGAAAAGCTGAATCGAATAGGTATCCGGCTGATCTGTGGCGTATTCTTCAATAATACTTTTCATAATTCGTTTTCTTCTGCCATCATAATTGTACATGTAATATTTTTTGAGGAGACTTTTGCGAGAGACATCCGGTTTCTCCTCGGACAGCGCAGAAAGGAGATGTGAAGTGGGAATATGAAAAACCTCCCCGAATTCTTCCAGTGTCTCAACACTGACCGGAAGAATTCCTTTTTCATATTTTGAAAGAGTAGAACAACTCTTGTGTACAAGTGCGGATAAGTCTTTTAAGGTATAATGGTGTGCGATTCTGTATTTGCGGATGTTATTTCCGACACGTTCATTGATTGTCATGTGTATACTCCTTCTTTTCTTATAAATCAATTTTTTAATAAAAATTCAATTTTTTTAAAAAATAAGAATTTTATTTTCTGTATTTTCTGTAAAAATTTTATTCATAGTATAATACTATGCAAAAATTTTCCTGTCAAGAAAATATAGAATGTTTGCTTTATGAACAGTGTGTAAATAAAATAAAAAAAATAAAAAATTGTAAAAATGACTGGAGGGTTCGCAATGAGAAAACAGAGTGTATGGAAGTCGTATGATCAGAAGGAGCTTAAGGAAGTTAATGCGGTTTGTGAGCGATATAAAACATGTCTGGATGCAGGAAAGACAGAGCGTGAATGTGTGGCATTGGCGGTTGAGATGGCCAAGGAGGCCGGATACAAAGATTTGAATGCCTATATTGCCGAGGATAAACAGCTGAAAACAGGTGATAAAGTGTATGCGGTCTGGATGCATAAGATGGTCGCATTATTTCAAATCGGGGAAGAGCCGATTTCCAATGGAATGAATATTCTTGGAGCACATATTGACTCACCACGTTTGGATGTAAAACAGAATCCGCTGTATGAAGCGGATGGATTTGCCTATTTGGACACACACTATTACGGTGGAATCAAAAAATACCAGTGGGTTGCACAGCCGCTTGCGCTACATGGTGTGGCTGTACTGAAAAGCGGAAAGACCGTTCCAATCTGCGTTGGGGAAAAAGAAGGAGATCCGGTATTTACGATTACGGATATTTTGATCCATCTTGCGGGCGAAAAAATGGAAAAGACTGCGGCAAAGGTTATTGAAGGTGAAAATATGGACCTTTTGATCGGAAATATGCCTTTGAGAGACTGTAAAGATTTGAAAGAAGAGGAAAAAGAGCTGGTGAAAGCGAATATTCTTTCTATTTTAAAACAGGAGTATGGGATTGAAGAGGATGATTTTCAGTCAGCAGAACTTGAAATTGTGCCAGCTGGTAAAGCAAGAGATCTTGGTTTTGACCGCAGTATGATCTTAGGGTATGGACAGGATGACAGAATCTGTGCATTTACATCCCTTTTTGCGATGCTGGAGGCAGAAAATCTGAAAAAGACAGGTGTGTGTCTTCTTGTGGACAAGGAAGAAATCGGCAGTGTAGGTGCGACAGGAATGCAGTCACATTTCTTTGAAAATACAGTTGCTGAGTTAATTGCGCTGACAGAAGGGGAATCTGAATTGAAAGTAAGACGAGCGCTTGCGCGTTCCAGAATGCTTTCCTCAGATGTAAGCGCAGCGTATGATCCTCTGTATGCAGAGCATTATGAAAAACGAAATTCCGGATTCTTTGGCAGAGGAATTTCTATGAATAAGTTTACCGGTGTCAGAGGAAAAAGCGGTTCTAATGATGCGAATGCAGAATATATTGCAGTTTTAAGAAAAATCTTTGACGATGCAAATGTGGCATATCAGTTCGATGAGCTTGGAAAAGTGGATGCCGGAGGCGGCGGTACAATTGCTTATATCATGGCAAATTACGGAATGGAAGTGATTGACAGCGGAATTGCACTTCTTTGTATGCATGCACCTTATGAGGTGAGCAGCAAAGCAGATATCTACGAAGCCGTAAAGGGATATCGTGCGTTTTTGGCGAACGCATAGAGTACAGGAGGAGAAAGAATGGCAGAAAAAACAAAAAAACTAACAATGGGAGCATTGATTCTAATGATCTTTACATCGGTGTATGGGTTTAACAATATGCCTAGATCATTTTATCTGATGGGATATGGAGCGATTCCGTTTTTCCTGTTATCAGCAGTAGTTTTCTTTGTCCCATTTGCGTTTATGGTTGCAGAGTATGGCTCGGCTTTTAAAGATGAAAAGGGTGGTATTTTTTCATGGATGCAAATCTGTGTCGGAACAAAATATGCGTTCGTGGCAACATTCATGTGGTATACATCTTATGTAATCTGGCTCGTTAATATTGCATCAGGTATCATGGTGCCGCTTTCCAATGCGATTTTTGGGAAAGATACGACAGCAGATTGGACATTGTTTGGATTGAAATCAACACAGACACTTGGGATTCTCGGTGTAGTCTTTATCATTGCAGTTACATTTTTTGGAAGCAAAGGATTGAAAAATATCCAGAAAGTAGCATCAATCGGCGGGATTGCATGTATGTTTTTAAATGTGATGCTGATTGGAGGTGCACTTTTGGTATTGATTGGAAATAAAGGTGAACTGGCACAGCCGATTACATCGGTGGCATCATTTGTGGATTCTCCGAATCCAGAGTATGCGGGAAGTATTGCCATGCTGGCGTTCCTTGTATATGCGTTGTTTGCATATGGTGGAACAGAGGCTGTCGGAGGTCTTGTAGATGAGACTGAAAATCCGGAAAAGAACTTTGGAAAAGGTCTTACAATAGCAGCTATTATTGTTGCAGTGGGATATTCAATCGGAATTTTTTGTGTGGGAATCTTTACGAACTGGAGCGATACACTTTCCGCAGCAACTGTGCATAAGGGAAATGCGTCTTATGTGATTATGAACAATCTTGGATACCAGATTGGAGCTGTATTTGGAGCAAGTCAGGGAGTCTGTGTACAGATGGGCAACTGGGCTGCAAGAATTATGGGGATTTCAATTCTGCTGTCTTTGTCAGGCGCAGTATTTACGTTAAGCTATTCTCCTTTGAAACAGCTGATTGAAGGAAGTCCGAAAGGATTACTGCCGGAAAGATTCTGCAAAATGGAAGATGGAATGCCGAAATTTGCATTGAAGATTCAGGCGGTTGTAGTTGTGGTATTTATTCTGTTAATCTCTATGGGTGGAGATACGATGACACAATTTTTCAACATTCTTGTATCAATGACAAACGTTGCGATGACACTTCCGTATATGTTTATTTCTGCAGCGTTTATCAGATTTAAGAAAAATAAAAATATTCATAAACCGTTTGTGATCTTCAAAAATGATACGGTAGCAATTGTCTTTACAGTGCTGGTAACAGTGACTGTTGGGTTTGCAAACTTCTTTACAATCATCCAGCCGGCGATGGCGGGAGATGTTGCGACAACTGTTTGGAGTATCGTAGGACCGGTGCTGTTCACTGTAGTAGCATTAGTATTGCACAGCAGATATGAGAAAAAAATGAAATAAAAAAAATATCAGGTTTACAAATCGCCACTTTTTAGATAAATTAGAAGGAAAGTGGTGATTTTTTTATTGCATACTAAGGAAATTAAGAAAGGTGGGGGAATATGATAGAGATAAAAAATCTGACAAAAGTGTATAAACTGAACAAAAAGCAGATGAAAGAATCCAAAACAAAGAGCAATCGAAAGGTAGCGGTAGATCATTTGAGCCTAAATGCGCACAAAGGGGAAATATATGGTCTATTGGGCCCGAACGGTGCAGGGAAGACGACGACACTTCGCTGCATTGCAACGATTATTAAGCCAACAGAAGGTGAGGTTAAGGTTGCAGGGCATGATGTGGTGACAGAGGCGGAGCAGGTGCGTAAAAGCATCGGTTTCTTGACAAGCGACATTAAGCTTGATCCACAGTTTACACCCGACTATATGTTTGAATTTTTTGGAAGGCTTCACGGTGTGTCAAAAGAGGTTTTAAAAGAACGAAAAGAACAATTATTTGAGTATTTTGGAATTAAGGATTTTGCGCATAAACAGATCAAAGAACTGTCGACCGGAATGAAACAAAAGGCGGCAATTGCGGTAAGTCTTGTACATGATCCGGAAATCGTGATTTTTGATGAACCGACAAATGGTCTTGATATTGTGACTGCAAGAGGTGTGACAGATTACCTGAAAAAATTACGTGAAGAGGGAAAGCTTGTTATTGTCTCCACGCACATTATGTCGGAGGCAGAAAAGCTTTGTGACCGGATTGGAGTGATCATTGATGGTCAGAAGGTGAGTGAAGGTACATTGCAGGAAATACTGGATAGTACAGGGACGAAAGATTTGGAGGATGCATTTTTCGAGTTGTACAGAAGCAGAAAGGGGGAGGCGTAGATGAAGAGCATCAAAGAAATCTTCAATAAAGAGATGGTACGTGTTTTCAAGGATAAAAAAATGGTCTTTTCGGTATTTTTTCTGCCGGTTATTATCATGATTGGAATTATGTATCTGATGAGTCAGATGATTACAGGGATGGAGGATGACATCACAAAACACAAGCCGATTGTCTATGTTCAGAATGAACAGGAAAGTTTTGAAAAATTTTTAGAGAGTATCCATGCAGATTATAAGATACATACGATTTCCGAAAGTGAGAGGGCAGATGTGGAGACGAAGATTCGGGATGGAGAAGCCGATCTTCTGATTGAGTTTCCAAAGGATATGGATGAGATGATTCAAAATTACAAGGAGGGAGATCCGGTTCCACAGATCAAGACTTATTACAATCCGTCGGAAGAATATTCTAATGCGGCATATAAAGAGATCTCTTTGGAAGTACTTGAGGCGTACCGTCAGACGCTGCTGACAGAGCGTGTGGGAGATTTAGAGCAGATTGCAGTGTTTACAGTGAATTCTGACAACGATAAGATGGTCATTCAGGACGAGCAAAAGGCGAGTGGAAAGGCGCTTGGAATGATGCTCCCGTATTTTATCACAATTCTTTTATTTGCAGGAGCAATGGGAATCGGAACGGATATGATTGCGGGTGAAAAAGAACGAGGAACAATGGCAAGCCTTCTTGTGGCGCCGATCAAGAGAAGTTCGATCGTGCTCGGAAAAGTGTTTGCACTGATGGCGTTGTCTGGAATTTCTTCAGTAATTTACGTGGGAGCGATGGTGGCATTTATGCCATTGATGTCCAAGTCGATGCTTGGAACATCAGGTGAGAATTTGAATATCAGTTTGAATGCAAACCAGATTGCAATGCTTGCAGTCCTGCTTATTGGAGTTGCGTTTTTATATTCTACGATGATCGCACTTACTTCGGTGTTTGCAAAGACAATCAAAGAGGCGACTACCTATGTAATGCCGCTCTATATGGTAGTGCTTGTTGTAGGTTTGATGACGATGTTCACTACAGGAAACACAGATGGAAAGATGTACTATATTCCGGTTTATAATATTTCTTTGGTTTTAAAAGGAATCTTAAGTCATGAGGTGACAATGGCACAGTATGGGGTGACGGTGGCGATGACATTTGCAATCGGTTTCCTGCTTGTGGGTATTATTGTAAAAGCATTTGAAAGTGAAAAAGTGATGGCAGCATAGAGGAAAGCGGCATATACTGAATAATAAATGAGCCAGGGAAAAAAGATGCGGTTGTGTGAATTGAGACAGAAAGAAGTGATTAATCTTTGTGACTGCAAGCGGCTTGGGTGTGTGGTGGATCTGGTATTTGATCTATGCAAAGGATGTGTTGAGGCGATCGTTGTACCGGGGCAGGCGAAGATGCATGGGCTGTTTGGATGCGATTCGGAATATGTGATTCCATTTGAATGTATCAAAAAAGTAGGTCCGGATATTATCATGGTAGAAATATGTGAAGAAAAATGTCTGAAAACTTGCAAAGACTAACTATTATCTGCTAAAATGACGATATGAGAAAATCCTGAGGAGGAACAGAATATGAAGTGTCCATATTGCAGTAATCCAGATACGAAAGTAATTGATTCCAGACCGGCAGAAGACGGGAATTCGATTCGAAGAAGAAGAGCCTGTGATGAGTGCGGGAAAAGATTTACTACATATGAGAAGGTTGAGACGATTCCTTTGATTATCATAAAAAAAGATAATAATAGAGAGCAGTATGATCGGGCAAAAATTGAGGCTGGCATTTTGCGGGCGTGCTATAAAAGACCGGTGTCTGCAGAGGCGATTCAAAGGACGATCGAAGCTATTGAGACGGAGATTTTTAAGCGGGAAGAAAAAGAGATTTCCAGCAATCTGATTGGAGAGATTGTGATGGAAAAGCTTAAGAATTTAGATCCGGTTGCCTATGTGCGGTTTGCGTCGGTGTATAGAGAGTTCAAGGACGTGAATACATTTGTGGCAGAATTGAAGAAAATTCTGGATAAATAAAACACACTTGATACGAGAGTTCCGGAAACGGAACTCTCTATTTTGAGTAAAGGGAGCAGTATAGATGAGAAATTATAAAATGATAATTGCATATGATGGTTCAAGATACAAAGGATGGCAGAGACAAAATTTGACCAATCTGACAATTCAGACAATTTTAGAACGTACGGTGGAGCAGATAGTTGGTTATCCGGTCGAGATCGATGGCTCCGGAAGAACGGATGCGGGTGTTCATGCAAATGGCCAGGTGGCAAACATGAAAGTGTCGGGGCTTTTAGATGAGAGTTTTGTGGGAGAACTGAACTGTCTTTTGCCGGAGGATATCTGTGTGAAAGAAATGGAGCTTGTTCCTGGAAGTTTTCACAGCCGCTACAGTGCAAAGGCGAAAAAGTATAAGTATTGTATTGATACACGAAAGAAGCCGTGTGTTTTTACAAGAAGATATACATATCATTTTACGAAGGAACTACATCTAGATGATATGAAGAAAGCGGCAGAGTATCTGAAAGGAACACATGATTTTTCAGCATTTACGGATAATAAAGACGAGAAATCAAAAGTGAGGACAATCTATGAGATTAAGATTGTAAAAAAAGGGACGAGGCTGGAGTTTGAATTTTATGGAACCGGCTTTTTGTATCATATGGTGAGAATTCTGACAGGAACACTTTTGGAAGTAGGATGCGCAGAAAAGAGTATTGAAGATATAAAGATGGCTCTTGAACAGAAAGAACGAGAACTGACCGGCTTCTTAGCGCCGGCGAGAGGACTGTTTTTAGAAAAAGTATATTATCAGGAAGGAGAAGAAAGATGAAACTGATATCGTGGAACGTAAATGGAATTCGTGCGTGTGTGCAGAAAGGATTTTTGGAATTTTTCCAGGAGGCGGATGCAGATATCTTCTGTATTCAGGAGAGTAAGATGCAGGCAGGACAGCTAGATTTGGAATTGGAAGGATACCATCAATATTGGAATTATGCAGAGAAAAAAGGATATTCCGGGACGGCTGTGTTTACAAAAAAGGAACCATTGTCAGTACAATATGGCATCGGGATAGAGGAGCATGACAAAGAGGGGCGTGTTATTACACTGGAATTTGAGGAATTTTATTTTGTGACCGTGTACACGCCAAATTCACAGAGTGAACTTGCAAGACTTTCATACCGCATGCAGTGGGAGACGGATTTTCTTGCATATCTGAAAGGATTGGAACAGAAGAAACCGGTTATCTTTGCGGGGGATCTGAATGTGGCGTATGCGGAGATAGATTTGAAAAATCCAAAAACCAATCGGAAAAATGCCGGTTTTACAGACGAGGAACGTGCAAAATTCGGTGAAGTTTTAAAAGCCGGTTTTATCGACACATTCCGCTATTTTTATCCGGAGATGGAAGGAATTTACTCTTGGTGGTCATATCGATTCAGTGCAAGAGCAAAGAACGCCGGCTGGAGAATCGACTATTTCTGTGTGTCAGAGAGTTTGAAAGACAGGCTTGCAGACGCAAAAATTTTAACTGATGTGATGGGATCGGACCACTGCCCGATTGAACTGGATCTAAAATAAGGAGGAGACATAAGATGAGAATAGAGGCGGAACATACAGCGGCACTTGTCATTGACTATCAGGAAAAATTAGTGCCTGTCATGCACGAAAAGGAAAAGTTGATCTGCCAATCTGGCATTTTGCTCCGAGGGTTAAATGTGCTTGGGGTTCCGATGTTTCTTACACAGCAGTACACAAAAGGACTTGGAGAGACTGTTAATGAGATTACAACGGCTGCGGGAACAGAAGAGTATGTGGAAAAGATTTCGTTTAGTGCATATGAAGGTGTAAAAGAAAAGATAAGAGACAAAAAATATATTATCATCTGCGGGATTGAGACACATATTTGTGTACTTCAGACGGTGATTGATCTGAAAGCAGCAGGATTTATTCCAGTCATTGTGGAGAATTGTGTTTCCAGCAGAAAAGAAAATGACAAAAAGATTGCATTGCAGCGGATGAAAGAGGAAGGCGCAATTATTACGACGTACGAGTCAGTGCTTTTTGAACTGCTAAAAGAAGCGGGGACGGAAAAGAGTAAAAAGATACAGAGATTGATTAAATAGAGTGGACGATAGAATCCTTGTTTTATAAATCATTTTAGGTTTATAAAGCGAGGATTTTTTTAATTATAGAAAAATCAAATATATATATCAAAAAAACCAATTTGTTTCTGACTTTTTACAATACTATAATAGGAATGTTGAGAAAAGAAAGAGGAGGTTTTAAAAATGGATGCACTTTTAAGCGTAAATTGGATTGCCTTGCTTGTACTTATCATTGCCTTGCTTTTATTTAAAGTGTTGAACAAACTGGCATATAAAATTAATTGGACATTTGTCATTTTGATCAGTATGGTAATGGGAGCGGTGCTTGGAATCGTATTTGCGTCCGAGAACAATTCTTATATGACATGGCTTGCATTGATCGGTGATATTTATGTGAATTTGATTACGGCACTTGTCGCACCGGTGATTCTTGTTTCTGTCATTTCAGGATTGGTTCAGTTAAACGATAAAGAAAAAATGAAACGAATTGGAACAAAATCCGTATTCTGGCTTTTGGTTTCATCGGCAATTGCGATTGTAGTTACAATTGTCTTTGGCATGGCAACACAGGTTGGAAAGGGAGCACAAGCGGTGTTTGCCGACATTGCAGGAGTCTCCAGTACAACACTTGACGCATATAAGGAAATGGGAACATCTTTTGACAAGATCATTTTGAACTTGTTCCCGACAAATGTGTTTGGGGATCTGGCAGCAGACAATGTTGTGGCTATTATCATTATTGCAGTTGCAATTGCGGTTGCATATGTAAGTGTAGCATCAGACGAAGGTGAAGATAAAGTGAAACCGTTTAAGAGTATCATTGAGGCGGTGAAGAAGATCATTTTCCGAATTCTTTCCTACGTCATTGATTTGACTCCATATGCAGTACTATGTTTGACAGCAGTGTCTGCAAGTCAGCTGTTGAGTGATAAAGACGCTTTGGTACAATTGATTCTGCTTGTTGCGGTTGTCTATGTGGTATGCTTCGTACAGGCTTATGTTGTAAATGCGTTTATTCTGAAATTTGCAGGGAAAATAAGCCCGCTCAGATTCTTTAAAAAGACATTTGATGCACAGGCAACAGCATTTACGACACAGAGTAGTGTCGGCTCGCTCCCGATTACAATTGACCGTCTGATACATAAGGTTGGTGTAGATGAGGAGGTAGCGAACTTTACAGCGCCACTTGGAACAACAATTGGAATGGCGGGCTGTACGTGTATTTGGCCGATTTTGTTAGCTATGTTCTATCTAAATGCAACGGGGCAGAGTTGGAATATCAGTCAATACCTCATCATGTGCTTTATGTGTCTTGTACTTTCGATGGGAAGCGCCGGAATGCCGGGAATCGGAGTTGTGACAGCAGTATCACTGTTCAGTGCAGTAAATCTTCCGATTGCAGCAGTGGTACTTCTGACTCCGATCAATAACATTACAGATATGGCACGAACATTGACGAATGTCGTAGGAGCAAATGTGACAGCTGCTGTTGTTGCAAGAAAAACAGAACTTTTGGATGACGAAATTTTTCAGACAGAGGATGAAAAATTAGAGAAAAAGGGAGGACGGGCATAATGAAAAAATCAACAATTGCACTGATTGTGGCAGCTTTTGTATGTCTGGGACTTTCTGTATTTTCTGTAAAAGCCTCAGTGGTAAGAACAAATGATGCCATTCAAAATATCGGAGAAGTAACTTATACAGAGGAATCAAAAGAAAAAATCGATCGTGCAGTAAAATATTATAATGCATTAGACCCGAATTTTGATCTCAAAAAGAAGATTAAAAATATGAATGTATTTAATGCGGCAAAAATAGAATATGCACGTCTGGCAATTAAAGCGGCAAGTGTTGCAGATGCAAGGAAGACTGTAGAAGGCTATTCCTTTGATGATGTGAAAAAATATGTAACAGAAGCAAGAGAAGTGATTGACAGCTATCTGACAGCTGATCAATATACTCTTATCGAAAATTATGCAGACCTGGTAGAGTTGGAATCTGAATATACTTCAACAGGAAGTTCCGGTGGTTCTTCAGAAGAAGTATCTATTCCAATGTGTTAGGAAAAGATAGGAGGAGATTGATCATGAAAAGAAAACTAATCTCTGCTGTTCTTGTTACAGTGATGGCGGCAGGAATGATTACGGGTTGCTCAGGAAAAAACAGCAGCATCAAAAATAATGTTAAAACTTTAGAAAAAGAAGAACTCAAAGTCTCGAATGCACAACTTTCTTCCCCAGACTATGAGTTTGAAAAAGAATATGCTTACGGTGACTTTAATGCACACTCCAAAGCAGATGCAGAACGACAGGATGGAATTGATACGTTTGAGGATAAAGATATTGTATTTCAGGACATCAGCTATGACCAGCTCATTCAGCTTTTGGGACAGGAAGGAAATTACCTGATTCAGTTGAGCGGTTCATGGTGTCATAACAGCCGTGCAATGAGTCCTTATGTAAATGCATATGCAAAGGAATACGGAATTGATACTATTTATTCTTATGATTTTAATGTAGATAATGGTGATGACGGTTCTATGTTTGTCCGTATGTCGAACGAAAAGACAACTCTTGGAACAAAATACAATTATATGTATGGAGAGTTTGTGTCAAGATATCTTACAAACTTGGATGACTGGATTGCATATCCGTCAGATCACGATACTGCACTTTCTTATACCAATGCAGAAGGGAAAGAGGTGACAGTCGGAAGACTGCAACAGCCTATTATCTTTCTTTATAACAAAGATAATCAGACAGACTACAGCGGGAAAGGAAATACAAGCGGAAAATGTCCAATCATGTATGCTTTTGAGGAGATGGTTGACCGTGACTCCAAAGGTCTTTATGTGAAGGAAACGGACGACGAAGGGAATCCGGTTCTTGATAAAGATGGAAATCAGGTAAGAAAGTATGTGACGGATGAGTATACAGCACGTCTAAAACAAATGTTTGAATTTATTAAAACAAATAACATTCAATTTTCAAAGTATACAAAAGAAACATATATTCGAGATGCATTTAACAGTTACGGAACAGAAGTTTTTAGCTCTGACGAGCAGATAAATATTTACCCGATTACATACCGTCAACTGGAATGGTTGCTTGATGAAAAGGGAAATTCGCTTGTGCTCATAGGTGGTCCTGGAAATGAAAAAACACGTGCCATTATTGGACAAATCAATCAGTATGCAGTGAAAAACAATGTTCGTGTGTACATGTATGATCCTCAGATTGACGGTGGAATAACTGTTAATAAGTGGGGATACACACAGACAACTTCTATTTGTGAAGAAAACTCTCCAATTGCGAAAATGTATACAGGATTGATTGACAGACATCTTACAAATCTGACAGCAGCAAAAACAACAGAAGATGGTTATGCATTGATTCAGGAACCATATTTCTTTGCTTATAATAAAGATGCAAAAGATGAAGATGGTTTTGCTGCACCGATTACGGCTTCTGTGGAATTGCCGTATACGACAGATTCTGAAAAGAGATATTATATCGGAAAAGAAAAGAACATGGAAGCATGCAATTCGCAGATTGAGACTGTGTTCGAAAGCTATGCACAGAATGTAGGTATAGAATTAGAAAAATAGGTAGATATATGGTTATAGAAATACCACTCCATCGCTCGCCAAAGTTTTGGAGTGGTTTTCTATGTTCTAAAACATTATCTGATAAACGTAAAAACGAATGTTAGTAATGCCAAAATGAACATTCCAAAAGCCATCAGGTCTTTGAAATCAAAAGGATCATATCAATGTTAGCTTTTCAAGAATCTTATCTAAAATTTGTTTTGCCGCTTCGGCTTTTGTCATAATGTCTAATGCGAGTTCTTCTTCTTTTGTAATCATCGTAATGACATTCGTATCGGTTCCGAATCCGGCACCGGACACTTTTAAATTGTTCGCAATAATCATATCGAGATGTTTCTTTTCCAGTTTCGCACGGGAATTCTCTAACATATTTTCTGTTTCCATAGAAAAGCCACATAAAAATTGGTGATTTTTTTTGTGTTCTCCTAAGTGCTTCAAAATATCTTTCGTGCGTTCTAATGGAATACAGAGTGAGTCGTCTGACTTTTTCATCTTTTCATCACTGACAGAGGCAGGTCGATAATCTGCCACGGCGGCAGCTTTGATGATAATGTCCTGAGTATCGGAACAAGAAGTTACGGCCTCAAACATTTCTTCAGCACTTTTAATAGAAATCGTATTGACAAATGGTGGTTTCGGAAGTGAAGTAGGTCCAGTGACCAAAGTTACATTGGCGCCGCGGAGCATTGCGCAGTTTGCAATGGCATACCCCATTTTTCCGGTAGAATGATTGGTAATATAGCGAACAGGGTCGATCGCTTCTGTGGTTGGTCCGGCGGTGACAAGGACATTTAATCCTTTCATATCTTTTTCGTATGCGATTTCTTTTAAGATATAGTCTAGTAAAGTCTCTGGATCAGGGAGTTTTCCTTCTCCTACGTCACGGCAGGCAAGCATTCCGGTTGCAGGATCAATCACCTCAAATCCGTAATCTTTTAATTTCAGCAGATTGTCCTGTGTAATTTGGTTTTGATACATCTGTGTGTTCATTGCCGGCGAAATGATTTTTTTACAGGTACATGCGAGTGTTGTAGTTGTAAGCATGTCATCAGCAAGTCCATTTGCCAGTTTGGCGATAACATTGGCAGTTGCAGGAGCGATTAAAACGACGTCTGCCTGTTTGGAGAGTGCCACATGCTCTACATTATATTGAAAATTTCGATCAAATGTATCAACAAGACAACGATTGTTTGTCAATGTTTCGAATGTAATCGGATGGATAAAATTTGTTGCGTTCTTTGTCATGATAACATGGACATTACAATGAAGCTTTACAAGCATGCTAGCAAGATTGGCGATTTTGTAGGCGGCAATACTTCCCGTAACACCTAAAATAACAGTTTTTCCCTTTAACATAATTTGAAATCCTCTGCTTTCTGAATGGTTTGTAAATTATTCTAGCACATATTTAGAAAAAGTGTACGCAAATTTTGTGTTTATTTTTGAAAACATGGTTGTTTTCGTGTGAAGGAGGATGGTATACTGAGAAAGTAACTCCGTTGCAGTTCACGGAATTCAATTCCTTTCATCAACACACGACATCAGACGTTTCCATGCGAGCATGAGCGTTCTCAGACGTATGTGTATGTGTGAACTGGAGCGATATGTATTGTATCTCGTAAGAGAATGATAACAAGGAGGAAAAAATGAATAACAAAGCAAAGAGTGACGGAAGGTCACAGACACTTGGCATGGTACAGGTTGCACTGTTCGCGGCACTGATTATTATCATGGCATTTACCCCATTCTTAGGATATATCCCGCTTGGATTTACAAGGGCGACGATTATCCATGTACCGGTTATTATCGGTTCTATTTTACTTGGTCCAAAGAAAGGCGCTGTTTTAGGAGGCATTTTTGGACTGACGAGTTTTATTAATAATACGATGAATCCGACAGTGACATCGTTTGTGTTTACACCGTTTTATTCACTCGGTGAGATGCAGGGGGGGATCGGAAGTATTATTATCTGTTTTGTCCCACGTATTTTAGTTGGGATTATTCCGTATTTTGTATTTAAAGTATTGTATAAGAAAATGAAGTCCAAAGGATCAGGCATGCTGGTAGCCTTAGGAATTGCAGGGCTTGCGGGATCTTTTGTCAACACATTGTTAGTAATGAATTTGATTTTTGTGTTTTTTAGAGATGCCTATGCAGCGGCAAATGGAGTTGCGGCAAATGCGGTGTATGGCTTTATTTTATCCATCATTGCGATGAATGGAATACCTGAGGCGATTGTTGCGGCAGTGATTGTGGCAGTTGTCGGAAGAACGCTGTTGAAATCGCGTCTCGTGACAGGATAGCAGGAGGAAAAAATATGATTCTGGCAATTAATATCGAGAATACGAACACCGTGGTCGGATGTTTTGAAGGTGAAAATATAGTCTTTGTGGAGAGCATTTCCACGAGCCTGACAAGAACAGAACTGGAGTATGCAATTAGTTTTAAAAATATATTTGAATTACATGGCTTGAATATGAATCAGATAGAGGGAACGATTATCGCATCTGTGGTTCCCCCGGTGACAAATGTTGTAAAAGAGGCGGCAAAGAGGATTTCCGGAAATGAGGTGTTGATTATAGGACCGGGAGTGAAGACCGGATTGAATATTATGATGGATCAGCCGGGACAGGTGGGGAGTGACCTGGTGGCAAATGCAGTAGCAGGGATAGCAGAGTACCCACTTCCGCTCATTGTAGTCAACATGGGAACAGCGACGACCCTTTCTGTGATTGATGCAAAAAAACATTATATCGGAGGAATGATTATTCCGGGAGTCCGGATTTCTTCGGAATCTCTGACGCAAGGAACGGCGCAACTTCCGAAAATCAGTTTGGAACGGCCGAAAAAGGTTATTGGAAGTAATACGGTGGAATGTATGAAAAGTGGAATCATTTATGGGACTGCTGCCTGTATAGATGGCTCCATTGCCAGAATTGAGAGAGAATTGAAAGAAAAAGCGGGAGCTATTGTTGCGACCGGGGAGGCTGCAAAGTATATCGTTCCCCATTGCGGTCGGAATATGTTTTTAGATGAAAATTTATTGTTGAAAGGTCTAAAACTCATATATGAAAAGAATCAGAAATAGTGCTTTAGATGGCGGTTTTAAATATAACCGCCATCCAGACCGATGATTTGACCGGTCAGATAGGAAGGACTGTTGACAAGATTCCATACCAAATCAGCGACTTCCTGCGGTGTGCCGAAACGCCCCGCAGGAATTTCTTCTTCAAAGGCAGATTTTTCTTCTGCGCTCAGTTGGGCATTCATGCTCGTCTCAATCGCCCCGCATGCGATAGCATTTACCTGAATATTACTTGGAGCAAGCTCTTTGGCAAGCGCCCGCGTAAGCCCGTGGATACCGGATTTTGTTGCGGAATAGGCAGCTTCGCAGGAGGCGCCGACTGTTCCCCACATCGAGGATATGTTGATAATCTTACCGGATTTTTTTGACACCATTTTTGGAATTGCTTCACGGGAGCAGTAAAATACAGAGGAAAGATTCGTGTCCAAAAGATTGCACCATTCTTCATCGCTCATATCGCTTAGCAGACCAATGTGAGCAATTCCCGCATTGTTGACAAGTACATCCAGACAGTCGTATTTTGTGTAAATCATCTCGTACAGCTCTTTGACAAAATGTGGATTTCCTACATCGCCGATAAACATATCGCAGGAGCTGTAAGGAATTGCTTCAATTGCAGATTTTACGGATTCCAGTTCTGAGATGGAGTGACGACAATTTAAGAATACGTGGTAATTATTTTGTGCAAATGTCATTGCAATGGCACGTCCGATCCCACGGGAAGCACCAGTGACTAATACCGTTTTTTTGTGCATAAAAATTCCTCATTTCCTTCGTTGATGACATCATTATAGCGTAATTGGGGAGGGGAGGCAATCACAAGGTGGTGGTTTATAGAATGAGGAAGAAGAAAAGTTGTAATTGTTGACACTACAATGCGATGGCATTATAATCTGCGGTATAGAAAAGCACGAAAGGGAGGAACTACCATGCAGATTTCAAGCCGTTTTACAATTGCAGTTCATATATTTGCCTGTATCGATACATTTAAAGAGGAATTTAAACTGACCAGTGAGTTTTTGGCTGCCAGTATCAATGTCAATCCGGTGATTATTCGAAAGATATTGTCTCAATTAAAGGCAGCAGGACTTGTGAAAGTGCAGAGAGGAAGTGGAGGTGCTTCGATTGCAAAACCACTTGATGAGATTACATTTTTTGATATCTATCAGGCGGTAGAATGTGTAGAGCATGGAGAACTTTTTCATTTTCATGAAAATCCGAATCAGAAGTGTCCGGTTGGAAGAAATATTCACAATGTTTTGGACGGAAAACTTATACAGATTCAAGATGCCTTGGAGAATGAGCTTGGTAAAATTACGTTAGAAGATGTGATGAAAGATACACAATATTATATTGCGAAAGAGAAAGAATAGATAGAGAGACTTTACTTAGAAATTTTCTGGATGAAGTCTTTGAGGCCAGGTGACCATTGAAAAAGATTTTTTTGCGGAACAGTATACAGTTGACAGGCAGCATTTTGCAGAATCTCAAAAGATGCACAGAGAGATTATAACAGCTATTGAAAATCAGGATATGGATATGGCATATAGAAAAATGCAGGAGCATATTATTCAAATTCGTGCTGCTCTTGACTTAGATTCGATTAGGAGGACCGGGAAATGAAAACTTATCGTTGGGCTACTTTAGGATGTGGTGTGATTGCCAATGAATTGGCACAAGCAATGCAAAAAGACGGACGAACACTCTACGGTGTTGCAAATAGAACATATGAGAATGCAGTTGCGTTTGCCAAAAAGTATGAAGTTGAAAAAGTTTATAAGAACATACAGGATCTTTTTGAGGATGATGGTGTGGATATTGTCTATATTTCCACACCGCACAATACACATATACAATATTTGAGAGAGGCATTGAAGCATGGAAAACATGTGCTTTGTGAAAAATCTATTACGCTGAATGCAAAGGAACTGGAAGAAGCAAAACAGCTTGCAGAAGAAAATGGTGTCGTTTTGGCGGAGGCAATGACGATTTATCATATGCCTTTGTATAAAAAATTGCAGGAAGTGATTCGAAGCGGAAAGTTAGGGAAACTTTGCATGGCTCAGATGAATTTTGGAAGTTATAAGGAATACGATATGCAGAACCGTTTCTTTAATCCGAATTTAGCAGGCGGAGCCTTGCTGGACATCGGCGTATATGCCATTTCGTTTATTCGGTCATTTATGTCCTGTACACCGGATCAGGTTGTATCACAGGTGAAATTCGCCCCTAGTGGAGTGGATGAGCAGGCGGGAATCCTGCTTATGAATCCGGCAGGAGAGATGGCTACGATAGCGCTTACCCTGCATGCAAAACAGCCGAAGAGGGGAATGCTTGCATTTGAGAATGGCTATGTTGAGATTTATGACTATCCACGGGCAGAAAAAGCTGTAATCACTTATACAGAAGATGCCTCGCAGGAAGTCATAGAGTGTGGAAGTACGAAGGATGCACTCTGGTATGAGGTGAATGATATGGAAGAGGCAGTGTCAGGTGCTGCAGATGAGATGCATTTTGATTATACGGTGGATGTGATGAACGTTATGACTGAAATCAGAAAGGCGTGGGGACTGTCTTATCCGGAAGAACGAGAAAGTTTATAATTGGAGGGATTGTTATGGAGTATAGAAGATTTAAAGATACCATCGTTGCGCGACTGGACAGAGGAGAAGAGATTCTTGCACAGGTAAAAGAAATTGCCCTAAAAGAAGAGATAAAACTGGCAAGCGTACAGGCGTTGGGGGCGGTGAATAAGTTTACAGTCGGTGTGTTTAAAACAGATGAAAAAGAATATTTGGCAAATGAATTTTGCGGAAGTTTTGAAATTGTGTCCCTGACAGGAACAGTCAATACAATGAATGATGAGTTTTACTGTCATCTGCATATGAGCGCAGGTAACGACAAGGGCGAAGTCTTTGGCGGGCACTTGAATCAGGCTGTTGTAAGTGCAACTTGTGAGATGGTGATTACAGTCATTGATGGAGCGGTAGACAGATATTATGATGAACAGATCGGCCTTAATCTGTTTCGATTTTAAGTTGTTTTATTTTTACAGAGCTTAATATTGACATATCTGTAAAAATAGATATATAATGCAAACATGAGCAAATTAGATATATTTAAAGCATTAAGCAATGAAACGAGATTAAGCATTTTGAAATGGTTGAAAGAACCTGAAAAATATTTTCCGCCACAAGGACTACATATTCCGGATGGAGATGATTTTTCAAACAGTGTATGTGTTGGTTCTATTTGTGAGAAGACGAATATCTCACAATCAACTATATCGCACTATTTAGATATGTTACAACGTGCAGGGCTTTTGGAATCTAGAAGGTTCGGTAAATGGACGTATTACAGGAGGAACGAAAAAAACATTCAAGAACTTGCAGAATTTATCCGTAGTGAACTTTAAATCTCTTAGGCAGGAATATTCCTGCCTATTGCTAATGACAAAATATCTATATTTAGCGATATATAAATTTGATAAAAATTCATAAATCGCTGAGAAGAGGTTGTGGCTTTAGAAGATGAGTGTTAAAATTTGTATTATATATAGCTTGCGACACAGGCATTCTTGAAGTAGAGACAAGAAAGTATTCAATTTCCAATGGCAGAAAAAGGTAGAAAGGACGGTATCGAAGTGATAGAAAAAGCGATTATGTTTGCGACACAGGCACATGAGGGACAGGTTCGAAAAGGTACGGACAGACCGTATATTGTACATCCATTAGAGGTGGGCAGAATTGTAGCGTCTATGACAGAGGACGAGGAGATTATCAGTGCGGCAATCTTGCATGATACAATTGAAGACTGTGAAGAAATTACGGAAGAAGTGATCTGTCGGGAGTTTACAAAAAGAGTAGCAGAGTTTGTGGCGAAAGAAAGTGAAGATAAGTCTAAGACATGGATGGAGCGCAAAGGGGCGACGATTGAACATTTGAAGACAGCGTGCAGGGAAGTGCAGATGATCAGTCTTGCAGATAAGCTGTCGAATATGCGCGACATTGACCGTGATTATCCGGAATGTGGAGAAGAATTGTGGCAGAGATTTCGCATGAAAGATAAGGAAATCATCGGCTGGTATTACAAAGGTGTCAGAGATTCACTGAGGGAAGCGATGAAAGAAAATCCAGTGTACTTGGAATATTGCGAGTTGGTGGAAAAGAATTTTGGGTAAAAGAGAAAATTTCAAAGTATGTTAGGTTTATTCAAGTGTGGAGTTCAAAGATACTATAAGAGAAAAAAATAATATTTTGAACTTGAATTGAGGTTGATTTGCTATCCTAATGGTGAAGTAAGGAAAACATTCTTTTAGATGTCTTTCGCAGAAAGGTGGATTATATACATGAAAATACTGATTGCTGAGGATGATACATCCCTTCGCAAGGCATTAGTCTCTATTTTACAAAAGAATAATTATTCTGTAGATGCTGTTGATAATGGGAAAGATGCCTTGAATTATTTGTGCAGTGATCTTTATGATGCAGCTGTTCTAGATATTATGATGCCATTAATAGATGGGGTTTCTGTACTTACTGTTGCAAGGAAGAACCATTATATGACTCCTGCATTATTATTGACTGCAAAATCGGAAATTGAAGATAAGATCACTGGACTTGATGCAGGGGCTAATGATTACCTGACCAAACCCTTTGACATGCGTGAGCTTTTGGCTAGAATTAGAGTTTTGACTCGGAAAACAGAGATTCAGCAAAGTCATATTCTGATATTAGGCAATACATCGTTGAATACGCAATCTTTTGAACTTTCATCCGTGGGAGGAAACTATAAATTAGCAAATAAGGAATATCAAACGATGCTGTTTTTGATGCATCATCCAAAGCAGATATTGTCTCCACTTCAATTTTTAGACAATATTTGGGATATTGATAGCAATGCTGGAGAAAATACCGTCTGGACTTATATCTCTTATTTGCGCAGAAAACTAGAAGCGATTGATTCAAATCTTGTGCTCAGAACTATGAGAGGAGCAGGTTATATTCTGGAGGAGCAATCATGAAAAAAAGCATGAAGCAAAGACTACAAATCCGGTTTGTATTACTGTCCGTAGGAGTGCTTATTAACAAGATGGTAAGTTAGTAAAAGTAGACTTTCCTATTTCAGATGTAGCAGAGGATATTGTACAGTCATTTAGTGCGATTGCAAGAAATGATGGAAAAGAATATAATTTTCACATTCAATCAGGAATTACCTATCATGGAGATGAAAAAGCAATCAGGGAATTGATGACAGTTTTGTTGGATAATGCATTCAAATACAGTACGGATGATGGGAAAATTACTGTGGAACTGATTTTGGTAAGACATGGAATTCGGTTTTCAGTAGAAAATACAGTTGTGAATATGGATGATTCTGTACTTTCCCATCTTACTGAGCGGTTTTATCGAGGGAATACATCTGATAAAATCAAAGATTTGGAGTTGGTCTTTCGATTGCACGTGCTGTTACAGAAGCACATAAAGGGAAACTTATCATAAAAAAAATAAATGAACAAACGATTCGGTTTTGTGCAGAATTAAAATAAAGAAATAGGAAGTGATTGATATCATGAAAAAGCATTTCAGACGAATTAAATTATTGTTGACTGTATTGGTGGTGATTGTAGTTATCGCGGGAGGTGTATGTATTATTCAAGATAATAATAAAGATAAAGATGAGCATCTAACAGTATTTAAAGGAGTTGAAACTATAGAGTTACCTAAAAATGACACGTCTGGAAAATCATTAGAAGAGGATGAATGGAAAGATGTTCCATCTACTTTTAGAGCTTGCACAAATGGAAGCCTCCATTACTGGTTATATACACCCGCAAATCCAACAGAGCAGATGCCTCTTATTGTATATCTTCACGGAGGAAGTGGTAAAGGAGATGACTTGAATATACTTACATCTGTAGAAGGGTTTCCAAAATATCTACAAGATGGGGAACTTGGGGATGTAAGAGCATACGTTGTAATTCCACAGTGTCCTAGATCTAATAAAGGATGGGAAGAATCAGGAGAAGAAGTTTATTCCTTGATTCAAACAGTTGTTTCTCAATATATGATTAATAAAGATAAAATTTCATTGACCGGACATAGTATGGGAGGCACTGGAACATGGAGCCTGGCGGCAGCTTATCCGGATCTGTTTTATAGGATAGCACCATTATCTGGAAGTGTATCAAATGCCACAGAGGAAGCTGAATTGTTGAAAAATACTTCAGTATGGGCGTTTGTAGGAAGTAAGGATGAAATTGTTCCACCAGAGAGTTCGGAAAATGTGGTTTCTGAAATGAGAAGTTTGGGAAATGACTCTACAATTACAGTATTTGATGGTGCGAATCATTTTATGGTTCCATCACTGGCTTATCTTGATAAATCCATCGGTCTGATAGAGTGGCTGGTTGGATAACACAATTTGTTAAAGACGATATAGCGCGCAATCGTTTTTATATATTAAAAATATGTCTTTTGAAAGGGGATTACTATTATGAAGATTAGAAAATTAATTGCAATGGCAGGTACAATTATGTGTTTGGGTTCCGTGGGAGGTGTTCCTGTATTTGCAGCTGAACAAGATGTCCCAGCAGTGTCAAGGATTACTTTAGAAGAAGGACTGAAAAATGGTCTGACTGCAGGATTAAAAAATGGTTTTGTGAATGGAGCAACTTCCGGTATGAAAAATGGCATGACAAATGGTATGGTAAACGGTATGAAGAATGATTTAGTAAATGGGGAAATGAAATAAGCAGCTAAGGAGATGGTGTGTAAGGGGAGAGCAATAGAAGTTTGCTCTCCCTTTCCTATGATTTGCTTCAAGGATATCTACGTTGTATTTGTACTTAAAAAACAACGGAAACGCTATACACACAGTTTAATCTATTCTGTCACAAAGATGAATTTTACATCTCCGTCCATACCGTCAGAGATACCGGAGAAGTTCTTATAAGATTTGGAGCTGTCTAATATTGTATTGACTTTATTGAGCAGTCCATCAATGTCACCGTCAAATACTTCGACCAATTTTTGGATTCCCTCTTCATTGAATTGAATCATACCATCATTCAGTGCGATAGCGCCGTCATCTAGTTTTTTCACGCCTTCGATCAGTGCGGCGGAACCGCTGTTTAACGTCTGGAGACCATTTACAAGTGTTCCAGCACCGGAATCCAATTGTGCGGCACCGGAGTTTAATTGTGCTGCACCATCTGAAACGCTTTTGGCACCGTTATATGCCTCAGCCATTTTTTTGTTTAAAGTGGCAGCCCCACTGCTTACTTGAGAGGAGCCACTTGCGAGTTGATTCAAGCCGTTGGCAAGACCGTTCTGTCCGCCGATTCCTTCGCAAAGTTGCGAGGTTCCGCTTTTTAAAATGGAGACACCAGCATTCACTTGGTCGATGAGACCATTTTGACCGGTTACGGCGTTGTTAAGTTCACTGGCGCCGGAGGAAAGTTTATCGGTTCCAGCGTTGATTGCAATCGTATTCTGAGCAACTTGATCTACAACAGCGCTGGTTGTCTGTGTTCCAATAACTACGTTCTTTAACAATTCCTGAATATCTGATTTTGCACGTTCTTGTGTGCTGGCTTGTTCTTGCAACGTATTGATGCTTTCCTGAATAGATGCTTTTACATCTTCTGGGAGATCGTCACGCTCTAATAATGCAGATAAGGAAGCGATTGCGCTGTTTGCTTCATCATTTGTTGAAGAAGGTGGAAACATCTGGGCAAGTGTCTGTGCAGCAGCGGCAGTATTTTTTGCAATATCTTTCAGGCTTTGGTTACCAGTCTGTGCAGTGCCTGTATTCATCACATCATTTACCGCAGAAATACTGGCTTTTAGTCCAGGCTGTTCTGCGGTAAGCGGATTGTTAAGTCCGGCGTCTAATTGCTGCAGAGCGCCTGCAAGCGAAGAGATTCCAGGAGCTAGCTGCTCCTGCATTTTCGCAACGACTTCATCTAACTGAACTGCGCCAGGAAGAAGTACGGCAGAAACCTGCTTAGAGGCGGAAGTAAGCCCCAGACTTACCTTGGAAGCACCTGCATTGAGTGTGTTTGTGCCGTCTTTTAATTGTGAGGTTCCATCTGTGAGGGCAGCGCTTCCATCTGCCAGAGATTTACTTCCGGATGCAAGGGAAGAAGTACCGTCTTTTAGCGTATTGCCGCCGGCGATCAATTGATCAATCCCGTCTGTCAATGTACCGGAAGAAGACAGCAGGGTGTCCAGTCCATTTCGTAATTCTCCTGAACCACTTACCAATTTGTTGGAAGAATCCTGAAGTGTCTGCATAGAATCTTCTAGTTCAGACAAACTGTCAAATCCTTCTGTATCCAATTGATTGAAAATATCGTTTGTAGCAATCGTCATTCCTTCAGAGAGTTCATAATCTGTGACATCAGCTTCCAGCTCGAAATAGTCAGGAATGTCCAGATCCAGATTTTTGACGTCCAATTTTTCTTTTAAAGAAGGAAGTCCCATTCCGATTATAATGTCCCTGTCGCCGTCGGAGAAAATTTTACCATTTGTCACCTGCAGGTTTGTCATCTTATCTGTGTCGAAAATCAGTCCAGTCACCATTAAGAACGGAACGTAATCTTCTTTGGAAATCGTTGTATTTTCATATTGGTAGCGCGCAACAAGATGACCGCTTTTCCCCTTTAGATCTTTGGCGCTGATTTTTTTACCGTCCAAAGTATAAGTTACTTTGACACCGACAGGAAGCGGTTGCGTGGTTGTACCCTGATAGCAGATATCTTTTTTTGCTGTGTTCCAGATCAACTTATTTTTTTGCTTAGAAAATTTTTCGTTGCCCTTTACATTTTCGATATCACTTAAAGTGGAGGTATCACTGAATTTTCCGGTACTGTTAATATTTTTCAGCTGGTCAGACACAATGACAGATGTGACGTTTCCGTCTTCGTCTGTCTTTGCATATACTGTCTCAGATTTATATGGTTTTGAATCAGAAGAGACCTCTTTTTCTTTTGTGGTTTTCTTTTCTGCTGTCGTTGTCTGAGCGGTAGTTTTGGTATCTTTTGCAAGTGTCGGAGACGATACGGCACCCAAAGATCCAACAATTAAAGCGACAGCTGTTGCAATTGTTACAAGTTTTTTATAATCTCTGTTTTTCATAATTAGTTACCTCCTGATTGATTGAACGCATTCCTTTTGTCGTTGCACAGATTGGTTTATCGAAAATCATCAGTGCGGACGGAAGAATAAAGATTACGGTGAACATACTGATAATTGCACCACGTGCCATCAGGCTGCAGAGAGCGGAAATCATATCAATGTCAGAATATAGTCCGACTCCAAATGTCGCGGCAAAAAATCCAAGTGCAGATACGATAACGGAGCTGATGGAAGTTGAAAGCGCGATATAAACAGCCTCTTTCTTTGGTTTTCCTTTGCAGCGCTCTTTTTTATACCGTGTTGTCATCAAGATTGCGTAATCGACAGTTGCACCGAGTTGAATCGTACCGATTACGATAGATGCAATAAACGGCATCTTCACTCCGGTATAGTATGGAATTCCCAAGTTGATAAAGATTGCAAATTCAATGACAGATACAAGAATCAGTGGCAGTGAGCCGGATTTGAATACAAATGCAATGATAATGAAAATTGCAATGATTGAAATGGCACTGACTACTTTAAAGTCTTTGTCGGTGATCGTAATCAGATCTTTCGTACACGGTGCTTCGCCGATTAACATTGCGGATTTGTCATGGCTTTTTATGATTTTATTCAATTCGGTACATTGCTTGTTTACTTCGTCAGTTGCAGCTTTATATTCAGACTGTACTAAAATCAATTGCCAGTCTCCTTGTTTTAATGTCTCTGTCAATTCGCCCGGAATCATATCGCGCGGGATGGAAGAACCGAGAAGACTATCAAGTCCAAGCGCAAATTTGACACCTTTTACATCAGACATCTCCTGAAGCATTTCCTTTGCCTCTTTGGAAGACAGATCAGCGTCTGCCAAAACCATATGTGTCGCATTCATGTCAAAGGTATTGCTCAGCTTTTCGTTTGCCTTTATGCTGTCCAGGTATTTTGGAAGGGTAGCATCTAAGTTATAATACACATCGGCTTTCGTGTATCCCCAGACTGCAGGACCTAATACTAACAGGAAGACAACGGCAAATATTTTGTGATGATCCGTGACAAAGTGTGTCAGTTTTTCCATCTTAGGAATGAGGGAGCGGTGTGAAGTTTTTTCAATCCATTTATCAAAAACCAAAATAAAAGAAGGAAGAATAGTCACACAGCTGAGGACACCGAAGACAACACCTTTTGCCATGACGATGCCAAGATCCATTCCAAGTGTGAAGCTCATGAAGCAAAGTGCGATAAAGCCGGCTATAGTAGTGACAGAGCTTCCTAAAACGGAAGAAAAAGTGTTGGAGATGGCATGTGCCATCGCACGGTCTTTGTCGTTTGGAAAACGTTCCTGATTTTCCTGATAACTGTGCCACAGAAAAATCGAGTAGTCCATTGTAACTCCGAGTTGAAGGACAGCACTTAGCGCTTTTGTAATATAGGAAATTTCTCCAAGAAAATAATTGGTTCCCATATTATATACGATCGCCATTCCGATACTGATCATAAAGAATAACGGAAGAATCCAGCAATTTGTACAGAGAGCAAGAACAATGGATGTAAGTACCACGGCGATCAGCACGTACATAGAAGTCTCTTTTTCGGAGAGTGCCTTGATATCCGTTACGACTGCTGACATACTGCTAAGATAACATTGCTTATTTGTGATGCTTCGAATCTCTGTGATGGCATCCATTGTGTTATCAGCAGAAGTTGTGTCGTCGAAGAAGATAGCCATCAGTGTGGAATCATCTTTTTGAAAAATGTCTTTGATTTTGTCTGGAAGAGAATCAATCGGAACGGACAGGTCAGAGATCGAATCGTACCAGATGACATCGGCAACACCGTCTACAGCTTCAATTTTGTTTTTTACATCGGTCACTTCTTTGGTTGTCATACCTTCGACTACCTCCATTGCGAAGGCACCTTTCCCAAAATCATCCATCAGAATCTCCTGACCTTTCATGGTATCAATATTATCCGGAAGATAATACAGGATATCGTAGTTGACTCTGGTGTTGAAGTATCCGAAAGCAGAAGGGATTAAAAGCAAAACACCGATAATTAGAATGGCAATTCGGTGCTTTGCAATCTTTTTTCCTACTTTCACCATAAAAATTCCTCCTTTTCAAATATGACTATTAGTCAGTTTTTAACTATCTAAGAGTATAACCTAAAAATGACTACAAGTCAATAATTTGGAAGTGAAAAGTTGACTTTTGGTCATTTTGAAATTATAATAGGGAAAGAAAATGGACAAAGCGAGGAAAAATATATGGGAAAAGTAGATGAAAACAAACAGCAGAAAGAAGATGCGCTTTTTAGAAGCGCGTATAATTTGTTTATGTCAAACGGAATTTCCAAGACGTCGATACATGATATTGTTCAGGATGCAGGAGTTGCCAAAGGTACGTTTTATCTTTATTTTAAGGACAAGTTTGAAATTCGAGACAGACTGGTTGCAAGGACTGCAGAGAAACTTTTTAAGGCGGCAAATACAGAACTGAAAAAAGTGAATGTTCCGAAATTTGAAGATAAAATTATTTTTATTGTGGATTATGTGTTAGAGCAGATGAAAAAGAATAAGGCAGTTCTACGGTTTGTCTCTAAGAATCTGAGTTGGGGAGTTTTCAGGGCAGCTATTGAACAAAAGGAAGAAGCGACAGGAGTAAAAAATCTGTTGGAGGAGTTGTTGGCAGAATGTCCGGATGTGCATATTGAAGAGCCGGATACGATGTTGTTTCTCATTATTGAATTGGCAAGTTCTGCCTCGTACAGCACGATATTGGACAATGATCCCGTAAGCTATGAGGAATTAAAACCATATTTGAATGCCAGCATCCGGGCAATCATAAAAAGTCATATGTCCACAATACAGAGACAATAGTAGGAAGAAAATTTAATTTAAAGAAAGAATATCCTGTGGTTGTATTCCGTGGAAAGACATGTTAAAATGAGACGGTGAGGTTGATGTGAAAATGAAAAAAAAGATTCTTATGATTGGTACAGGTGGAACAATCGCTTCAAAACAAACGGAACACGGGCTTGCACCGGGACTGTCGTCGGAGGATATTTTATCCTATATTCCGCAGGTTGAAAATGTCTGTGATGTGGATACATTGCAGGTGTGTAATATTGACAGTACAAATGTTACTCCAATGCATTGGAGACTTCTTGCAGAGACGATCGAAAAGAATTATGCGCAGTATGACGGATTTGTTATTTGCCATGGAACAGACACACTGGCATATACAGCGGCGGCATTATCCTATATGATTCAAAATTCTTCAAAACCGATTGTCATTACCGGGGCGCAAAAGCCGATTAATATGGATGTGACAGATGCAAAGACGAATCTGCTTGACAGTTTTATTTATGCGGCAGATGAAGGTTCACAGGATGTGACGATTGTATTTGACGGAAAAGTGATTGTGGGAACAAGAGCAAAAAAGGAGCGGGCGAAAAGTTACAATGCGTTTTCAAGCATTAATTTTCCGTATCCTGCTGTGATTCAGGATCAGCGCGTGATCCGCTATATTCCTTCTATTCCGCATGAGGAAGATGTAATGTTTTATTATGATATGAAGGAAAGCATTTATGTATTGAAATTGATTCCGGGAATGAAAGCAGATATCTTGACGTACATTTTTGAAAATTATGATGCGATTGTAATTGAGAGCTTTGGCGTAGGAGGTCTTCCTGAGACAATTGTGGAGACGTTCTACAAAGAGATGAGCAGTTGGATTGAACGAGGGAAGATCGTGGTTATGACAACACAGGTGGCAAATGAGGGAAGTAATATGACAGTCTACGAAGTTGGAAAAAAAGTAAAACAGGACTTTAATTTGCTTGAAGCATATGATATGACTTTGGAGGCGACGATTACTAAATTGATGTGGCTGATGGGGCTTCCGAAGATGAAGTATAAAGAGTTTAAGAACAGATTTTATACGATGGTGAACCATGACATTCTTTTTACAAAAAAATAGAGGGGATTCGAAAAATTTATGGAACGGACAAAGAAGATAAAGGAATATGTAATTATTACGCTGGGAACATTGATTGTCTCGATGGCAGTTTATTTTTTTCTGCTGCCAAGTAATGTAGTTGTGGGAAGTTTGTCGGGACTTGTGATGGTACTGGCGACGTTTATACCACTTAAAATTTCGGTTATGACATTTATTTTAAATGCGGTTCTTCTTGTAGTAGGCTTTCTGTTTATCGGAAAGGAATTCGGAGCAAAGACCGTATACACATCGCTTTTAATGCCGATATTTTTGTATGTGTTTGAGTTGATTTTTCCGAACAACAAGTCGCTGACAAATGATGTGGTGCTTGACACGATCTGTTATATTCTTGTCGTGAGCGTGGGACTTGCTCTTTTGTTCAATGCGAATGCATCTTCCGGAGGATTGGACATCGTGGCAAAACTTTTGAACAAATATCTGCATATTGAGATTGGAAAAGCGATGACGCTTGCGGGAATGTGTACGGCGATCAGTTCTATTTTCGTGTATGATACGAAGACATTGGTGCTGAGTATTTTGGGAACTTATGCAAATGGAATTGTTCTGGATCATTTTATTGATGGATTTAACAGAAGAAAACGAATCTGTATTCTTACAGAACAGTATAAAGAATTACAAAATTTTATTGTCCACGAATTACACCGTGGTGTGACACTGTATCCGGCAATTGGTGGATATAATAATGAAGAAAAGATAGAATTGGTGACGATTCTTACAAGAAATGAATATGCGGAAGTATTGAATTATCTACATTCGGTTGATGAGAATGCATTTGTCACTGTCTCAACAGTAAATGAAGTGATTGGACAGTGGAATGTGAAACAGAAGATGCGGGGCATTTAGCGTAACAGGAGGACAAGATGAGAGATTACAAATATATTTTGTTTGATTTGGACGGAACATTGACAGATCCGAAAGAAGGAATCACGAAGTCGGTTGCATATGCATTGAAACATTTTGGAATCGATGTGGAAGATTTGGACACATTATGCAAGTTCATTGGACCACCGCTCAAGGATTCTTTTATGCAATATTATGGACTGAGTGAGGATGATGCACACCTTGCGGTGGAAAAATACAGGGAGTATTTTGAACCGTGTGGAATGTTTCAAAACAAAGTGTATGACGGGGTGGAAAATCTGTTAAAGGAACTGAAAACAAGTGGAAAAGAGATTGTTCTTGCGACCTCAAAGCCGGGAGTCTATGCACAGAAAATATTGGAGCATTTTCATTTGGATTCTTACTTTTCTTATGTGGCAGGAAGTGAGCTGGATGGACGAAGAGTAAAAAAAGGCGATGTGATCGCATATGCATTAGAGAAGATGAATATAAAAGAATATTCACAGGCTGTCATGATCGGAGATCGGGAGCATGATATTATCGGAGCGAAAGAACATGGTCTTTCCTGCATAGGTGTACTTTATGGATATGGAAGCAGAGAAGAATTTGAACGGTATGGCGCAGATTGCATTGTGGAGACGGTGAGCGAGTTGAGGGAAAAACTGTAATCTTAAAAATCTATGAAGAATTTTGGAACAGCTTGACAAATGGTTGTTTCGAGGATAATATATTCAGTAGTTTCTAAAGCAAAAGGTAATGAGAAAGAGGAGTACACATAAGTCGCTTGAAAGAGAGAACCGCTCTTAGGCTGAAAGGTGGTTTCAAGATAGAAATGTAGAAGGTAGCTTTCGAACCGGATTTCTGAACTGTGTATAATTATATAATAAGGTCAAAGTAGGAAGTCACGGGGTGGTTCACGTTAAAGAACCGACGAGATATATATGAAAGATTTCATATATAACAAAGGTGGTACCGCGATTATTCGCCCTTTACATTTTCATGATGTAAAGGGCTTTTTATTACGAATAATACGAATCATGAGAGGGATTTACAAGGAGGAAGTAATGAGTAAAAATTTAGAGAAAACATACAATCCAAAGGAGATTGAGGCGAAACTTTATGAAAGATGGTGTGAGAATAAATATTTTCACGCAGAAGTAGATAGAAGCAAGAAACCATTTACAATTGTTATGCCGCCACCGAATATTACAGGTAAGCTGCATATGGGACACGCACTTGACAATACATTGCAGGATATTTTAATTCGTTATAAGAGAATGCAGGGGTACAATGCACTTTGGATTCCGGGAACAGACCATGCGGCAATCTCAACAGAAGTAAAGGTTACAAACCAGTTAAAAGAAGAAGGAATTGACAAAAAAGAGCTGGGACGTGAAGGATTTTTAAAGAGAACTTGGGAATGGAAAGAAGAGTACGGCGGAACAATCACACAGCAGCTTAAGAAACTGGGAACATCTTGTGATTGGGACAGAGAGCGTTTCACAATGGATGAGGGATGTTCCAAAGCAGTAGAAGAAGTGTTCATCAAGTTGTATGAAGAAGGATATATTTACAAAGGTTCCAGAATTATCAACTGGTGTCCGGTATGTAAAACTTCCCTTTCTGATGCGGAAGTAGAGCATGAGGAACAGGCAGGACATTTCTGGCATATCAAATACCCAATCGTAGGAACAGACCGTTTCCTTGAGATTGCGACAACACGTCCGGAGACAATGCTTGGAGATACTGCAATCGCAGTTCACCCGGATGATGACAGATATAAAGATATTGTTGGAAAGAACGTATTACTTCCATTGGTAAATAAAGAGATTCCGATTGTGGCAGACTACTATGTAGACAAAGAATTTGGAACAGGTGCGGTGAAGATTACACCAGCGCATGACCCGAATGATTTTGAAGTTGGAAAACGTCATAACTTGCCGGAGATCAATATCATGAACGATGATGCGACAATCAATGAACATGGTGGAAAATATACAGGTATGGATCGCTATGAGGCAAGAAAAGCGATCGTGGCAGATTTGGAAGAGCAGGGATACCTTGTGAAAATCGAAGCTCACACACACAATGTAGGAACACATGACAGATGTCACACAACAGTGGAACCGTTGATTAAACAACAATGGTTTGTGAAGATGGAAGAACTTGCAAAACCGGCGATCAATGCGTTAAAGACTGGAGAATTAAAATTTGTTCCTGAACGTTTTGACAAGATTTATCTGCACTGGCTGGAAAATATCCGTGACTGGTGTATTTCAAGACAGATTTGGTGGGGACACAGAATTCCTGCTTACTATTGTGACGAGTGCGGGGAATTTGTAGTGGCAAGAGAGATGCCGGAAGTATGTCCGCACTGTGGGTGTACACATTTTACACAGGATGAAGATACACTTGATACATGGTTCAGTTCAGCGCTTTGGCCGTTCTCAACACTTGGCTGGCCGGACAGCACAGAGGAATTGGATTATTTCTATCCGACAGATGTGCTTGTGACAGGATATGATATCATTTTCTTCTGGGTAATCCGTATGGTATTCTCAGCGTTTGCACACACAGGAAAATCACCGTTCCACACAGTATTCATTCACGGGCTTGTGCGTGATTCACAGGGACGTAAGATGAGTAAATCACTTGGGAACGGAATTGATCCGTTGGAAGTGATCGAACAATACGGTGCAGATGCGCTTCGTATGACGCTTGTGACAGGAAATGCGCCGGGAAATGATATGCGTTTCTATGATGAGCGAGTTGAGGCAAACAGAAACTTTGCGAACAAAGTATGGAATGCATCTCGTTTTATCTTGATGAACATGGAAGATAAGACAATTACAACACCGGATCTGGGTGAGCTGACACCGACAGATAAGTGGATTCTTTCAAAAGTGAATACACTTGCAAAAGATGTGACAGAGAATATGGATAAGTTTGAGCTTGGAATCGCGCTTCAGAAAGTATATGACTTTATCTGGGATGAGTTCTGTGACTGGTATATTGAGCTTGCAAAATATCGTATGTATCATGCAGATGAAGATGCAAAAGCTGCAAATGCGACATTATGGACCTTGAAAACAGTATTGGCAAACGGCTTGAAATTGTTACATCCGTTCATGCCGTTTGTGTCTGAGGAAATCTACAGTGCATTAGTGCCGGAAGAAGAGTCTTTGATGATGTCAACATGGCCACAATATAAAGAAGAGTGGAATTTTGCGGCAGAAGAGAATGTGGTAGAACACATGAAAGAAGTAATTCGTGGTGTGCGTAACGTGCGCGCAGAGATGAATGTTGCACCTAGCCGTAAAGCAAAAGCATTTATTGTATGCGAGAATGAGACGTTGAGAAATGGGTTGGAAGAAATCAAAATCTCTTCTGCTCCTTTAATGAATGCAAGTGAGATTGTGATTCAGTCAGACAAGGAAGGCATTGCTGAAGATGCAGTTTCCGTTGTTGTGACAGATGCAGTGGTATATCTTCCGTTGGCAGAACTGGTAGATTTTGAACAGGAAATTGAACGTCTGAAAAAGGAAGAAGCAAAATTAGAGAAAGAACTTGCTCGTGTAAACGGAATGCTTGGCAATGAAAAATTCATCAGCAAAGCGCCGGAAGCTAAGATTAATGAAGAAAAGGCAAAATTAGAAAAATATACACAAATGATGGAACAGGTAAAAGAAAGACTTGCAGGACTTCAAAAATAAGTCCTGCGAAAGTCAGGAAATATAGGTGAGGTTAGAGTATGAAACGAATCCACATCAGGAAACCAGATATAAAGGGGAAATTACAAAAACTAAGACATTTAAAAAAGGAAGATATCAAAGAATATTGGCATAAAAAGAAACTTCGAAGAGAAGCAATTTTGGAAAAGAGAAGAAACAGTGCTTTTGCAAAAAAAATGCAGCCTGTCTACAAAATCATGAACCGTTTTTCACTTTTGCTGCATGTGTTGTACGCGTGTCTGATCAACCTTGTGATTGAATCAATTTCAAGACACTCGTTTTTTGCCGCATGGGATTATATGGTCGGTTCGCCTTGGACATTTTTGTTTAATACGTACTTGATATTTATTACATTTTTGCTCGTATATTTGGTGAGAAGACGTGTTTTTGTGCGTATATTGATTACCGCTTTCTGGATGATACTTGGTATTACAAATGGCTATATGCTGATGGTGAGGGTAACACCATTCAATGCACAGGATTTAAAGGTTGCAGGCGATGCGGTGACATTGTTTGATAAATATTTTTCCGGATTTGAGGGTATGATGCTGGCTATAGGAATCATTGCAGTTGTTGTGTGGCTCATATCCATGTGGAGAAGAGGCGGACAATACCAGGGAAAGATGCATCGTATTATTGCTCTGATCGGAATTGTGTTCTGCTTTGGAATTACCGGATTGATCACAAATCTGTCAATCAATAAGCGTGTAGTCTCAAATTATTTTGGGAATATCGCATTTGCGTATGAGGATTATGGATTTCCGTATTGCTTTAGTGCAAGTATGTTTAATACAGGAATTTCTCAGCCGAATAATTACAGTAAAGAGACAATTGAACAGATCAGTAATAACGGGAAGATTACAGAGGCAACAACAGGCAGAAAAGAGATGCCGAATATTATTTTTATTCAGCTGGAATCTTTCTTTGACCCAAGTGAAGTGGAGTTTTTCACAACATCAGAAGACCCAATTCCGAATTTCAGAAAGTTGATGCAAAATTATTCCACAGGGTATTTCAAAGTGCCTTCTGTCGGTGCGGGAACTGCCAATACAGAGTTTGAAGTGCTGACCGGAATGAACCTTCGTTATTTCGGACCTGGCGAATATCCATATAAAACGGTCTTGAAATATCAGACGGCAGAGAGTGCGGCAACCGCGCTTGAAAATTTTGGATACGGCACACACGCATTACACAACAATGGTGGAAATTTTTACAGCCGTGCAGATGTGTTTAATAATATTGGATTTGACACGTACACAAGTAAAGAGTTCATGAATATTTTACAGGTGACAGAAAATGGATGGGCAAAAGATGATATTTTGACACAGCATATTTTAAATGCGATGGATTCCACACAGCAGCAGGATTTTGTGTTTGGTATCACAGTGCAGGGACACGGTGATTATCCGGAAGAAAAAGTGTTGGAGAACCCGAGAATCACAGTCAGTGGAATTGAGGATGAAGGTCGTACAAATGCGTGGGAATACTATGTGAATCAGCTGTATGAGACTGACCAGTTTATTGGGGAACTTTTACAGAAATTAAAAGAAAGAGGAGAGCCGACAGTGCTTGTACTGTACGGGGATCACCTTCCTACAATGGGATTGGAAGCAAAAGATCTGAAGAGCCGTTATCTGTACAATACCAACTATGTAATCTGGGACAATATCGGACTGCAAAAAGAAGACCGCAATATTCCGTCTTATCAGATTATGGCAGATGTATTTGACAGATTGGATATTCATGCGGGAACGATTTTTAACTATCATCAGACAAGACGTCAGACAAAACACTATTTGTCTGACCTGGAATTGCTGCAGTATGATATTTTATATGGAGAGCAGTACGTATATGGCGGAAAAGAAAATAATCCGATAAAAGAAGGACATATGCAGATGGGTGTGCTTGATGTGACATTGAGCGAACTGATTGCACAGATGGATGGAAGTTACAGCCTGTACGGAGAGAACTTTACGAAGTCAAGTAAAGTTTACGTCAATGGTGAAAAACAAAAGACGACATTTTTAAATAATACGAGAATCGATATTTTGGATACTGAGATAAAAGAGGGCGATACGATTGAAGTCAGTCAGGTTGGCTCGAGCAATCGAATTTTCAGGACATCGAAACAGTATATTTATCAAGGTGGAAAACTGGTGGAGGCACCGGATACGACCGTTGATCAGACGGAGGGTACAACAACAGAGAATACAGAACAATAGAAAATACACAAGAAAATGATGGTGAGATAAGTGGATTATAGAGAAGCGATTGCGTATATTTTAGAAATACCGAAATTTACAAAGAAAAACAGTTTGGAACACACAAAAGATTTTTTGAGGATTCTTGGGAACCTGGAGAAAGGGAAAAAGATCATTCATGTTGCTGGGACAAATGGAAAAGGATCGGTATGTGCATATATGCAGTCGCTTCTTTTGGCTGAAAAAAAGACTGTCGGATTTTTTACATCTCCGCATCTTGTGAAGATGAATGAGCGGATTCGTATCAATGGAGAAGAAATCAGCGATGAGATGTTTTTAAATACATTTGATACTGTGTTTGCAGCTGTGCAGAAAATGAAAGTCGATGGAAAACCACATCCGACTTTTTTCGAGTTTTTATTCGCGATGGCGATGACTGCATTTGCAGACAGTGGGGTGGAGTACATTATACTGGAAACAGGACTCGGCGGAAGGCTGGATGCGACAAATGCAATTGATGTTCCGTTTTTGACGATCATCACATCGATCAGTTTGGACCATACAGAAATATTGGGAGAGACGATCGAGGAGATAGCGGCAGAGAAGGCCGGGATTTTAAAGCGCGATGTTCCGATAATTTATATAGGAAAAGAAGAAAAGAGTGCAAAAGTGATTCGAGAGTTTGCAGAAAAGGTCGGAGCGCCGTGTAGAGAAATCTCGAAAAATGCGTACGAAATTCAGGAAATCACGAGTAAAGATATTGCATTTTCAATTACTAATGCGTATTATGAGAATAGTATTTGGAAACTTGGTACAAAAGCACTTTATCAGGTGGAAAATGCAATGCTCGCATTGGAAGCAATGCGGTATCTTGTAAAAGAAGAAAAGCATTTGAACCGGTGGAAAGAGACTCTTTACAAGACTCACTGGGAGGGGAGGATGGAAGAGATCCTGCCTGGGGTCATCTTAGATGGAGCGCATAACCCTGGTGCAGTCGAAGTATTTGTGGAGAGTGTGAACGCACAACGGGAAAATAATTTTGAAAAAATTATTTTGTTCTCAGCGGTAAAAGAAAAAGAATATGAAACGATGATACGAATGCTTTGTGAAACGATAGATGCCAAAGAGTATATTTTGACTCAGATTGAGAATGAACGCGGGGTGAGCACAGAGGAGCTTGCCGGTGTTTTTCGGAAATATACAGATAAAAAGATTATAGAAGAGGAGAATCTCGAAAAGGCGTTTTGCATGGCGCTGAAAGAAAAAGGGGAGAATGACAGGGTGTATTGCCTTGGGTCATTGTATCTGGTCGGGATGCTCAAAGAATTGATAGTGGGAGGAAAAAAGCATGCTTAATTTTGAAGAAGAATTAAAAAAATTCAAACCAAGTCTGGAAGTGGAAGATATCGAGGAGGCAGTCTATCAGGAAGATATGACAGATATGACAGATATTTTACGTGAAATGATGAAACAGAATAAGTAGAGGATAAGGGTGAAATTCAGTGGAGTATACAAAAAAGTTTCTATATCAATCAAATCAGTGGTATAATGATGGACTTCGCAGGGCAAATATAAGAGATTTATCCGGAGCGGTTACATCTTTGAAGAAAAGTTTGCAATTTAACAGAGATAATATTGCAGCACGAAATCTTTTGGGACTTGTGTATTTTGGACAGGGAGAAGTTGCCGAAGCACTTGTAGAGTGGATTATCAGCAAGAATATTAAATCTCATGAGAATATCGCAGACTATTATATCAAAAAGGTTCAGGAGACACCGAGTGAGTTAGAAGTAATGAACCAGGCGATCAAGAAGTATAACCAGTGTCTTACATATTGTCAGCAGGATGGAGAGGATCTTGCGGTGATTCAACTGAAAAAGGTAGTTGCATCGCACCCGACATTTTTAAAAGCGTACCAGCTTCTTGCGCTTTTGTATCTGAAGACAGAACAGTACGCAAAAGCAAGACAAGTTCTGAGAAGAGCACATAAATTAGATGCTACAAACGAGATTACAATCCGGTATATGCATGAGCTTACAAAACTGCACAATAAGAAAACGGCGAAGGCGAAAGAGGAAAAAGATCAGACAGTCACATACAATCTAGGAAATGAAACGATTATACAGCCGGTGTCGGCATCTTTAAAAGATAATGCAGCTACAATTACCATTATGAATATTGTGATTGGAATTTTGATGGGAGCGGCGATTGTATGGTTTCTGATTGTTCCGGCAATCAATTACAGCAAATCGACGAAGACGAATAAAGATGTGGTTGCATACAGTGATCAGATTGCAGCTAAAGAAAGTGAGATCAGTGCACTGCAAAAACAGGTGGAAGATTATCAGGCAAAAGAAAAAGAACTGGAAGCCGAAAAACAGAAAGCTGCCAATACACAGAGCAGTTACGAGGCATTGATCGATGTGATCGATCATTATAATCAGGATAATTACAGTACGACAAATTTGATCGATGAGCTGCTTGCACTTTCCACGGACTCGTTAGGAGAAGTCGGAAAAGCACAGTATGATGAGATGACAAGTGAAATATTCCCGAAACAATGTGATAAACTTTATCGTTCCGCAAGACAGAGTTATCGAGTGGAAAATTATGGAACAGCGATTGAATCGCTGGAAAAAGTTATGAAGATGAATGAATCTTATGAAGACGGAAAGGCGCTCTTGCTGCTTGCAGATTCCTATGCGGGAAATGGAGATACGGAAAAAGCAACAGAGAAATATAACCGTGTGATTGAATTATTCCCGGACAGCGACGTTGCACAACAGGCGACAGAAGCATTGAACGGAACGAATGATGATGGTGATAACAATAGCCAGCAATAGAGATACAAAAGAGAAAGGATATGTAACAAATTTGGTTACATATCCTTTTTGTGTGAAAAAGGACAGATGTGACTTTTAAAACAGGAGGGAAAGAAATATGAAGTATCAGGTGGAAGAAAATTGTCTTACAATTTTTCTGCCGGGTGAGTTGGATCATCATAATGCAGAAGAGATTCGAAAGGGATCGGATAAACTGATCGAAGAAAATCACATTAAGTGTGTCATTTTTGATTTTCAGGAGACAAATTTTATGGATAGTTCAGGAATAGGAGTGATTATGGGAAGATACAAACTGGTGTATCTGCTGGGGGGAGAAGTATGGGCAGTCCATGCAAATGAAAGAATGAAAAAGATTTTAACGATGTCCGGCGTGACAAAAATAATTCAGATGTATGAGGAGGAGAAGATATGAGAAATACAAATGAAATGGAGTTGATTTTTGACAGTCTGTCTGCGAATGAGGGATTTGCAAGAGTTGCAGTGGCAGCATTTATGACTCAGTTAAATCCGACGGTGGAAGAAGTGGCTGATGTGAAGACCGCAATTTCTGAGGCGGTTACAAATGCAGTGATTCACGGATACGAAAATGAGATACATAAGATTTTTATACGATGCAATATCAAAGAGCAGACCATTTATATAGAAGTGGAGGATCACGGAAAAGGAATTGAGGATGTAAAAAAAGCGATGGAGCCGCTATTTACAACAAAGCCTGAAATGGATCGGTCCGGAATGGGATTTTCGTTTATGGAAGCTTTTATGGATCATATTTGTGTGGAATCGGTGCAAGGAGAAGGAACTACGGTAAAAATGCAAAAAACAATCGGAAAAGGAAGGAAATTATGGACCACACAATCGCTTTGATCAGGCAATCACACGATGGGGATGAAAAAGCGAGAGAACAATTAGTGGAGGAAAATATCGGTCTGATCTGGTGTATTGTAAAACGATTTTATGGAAGAGGTGCAGAGCCGGAGGACTTGTTCCAAATTGGAAGTATTGGCCTTTTGAAAGCAATTGACAAATTTGATATGACGTATGATGTCAAATTTTCAACATATGCGGTGCCGATGATATCCGGAGAGATTAAGCGCTTTTTGCGGGATGACGGAATGATCAAGGTGAGCAGATCTTTGAAAGAACTTTCATACAAAGCATATTTTGCAAAAGAAAAGCTACAGGAGAAGCTTGGAAGAGATCCGACTTTGGAAGAACTGGCAGAAACTATGGAAGTAGAAAAAGAAGAGCTTGTCATGGCAATGGAGTCGAGTGGTGAAGTGGAATCACTCCATAAACCGATTTACCAGAAGGATGGAAATGAAATTCAACTGATGGATAAATTAGAGGAGACAGGGGCACAGGAAGAAAAGGTGCTTAATCAGATGCTGCTTGCGCAGCTTTTGGAGGGGCTTGAAAAAGAAGAGCGCCAGTTGATCTATTTGCGCTATTTTGCAAATCAGACACAGTCGCAGGTTGGAAAGATACTTGGAATTTCTCAGGTTCAGGTGTCGAGACTGGAAAAAAAGATTTTGAAAAATTTGAGGCAGAAGGTTTAAATCGACCGAGTTCGTAATAGAAAAAGTGCGAACTCGGTTTTTTGCATACTTTTGAGAAAAAATGACATAATAAAGTGCATATGAAGGGAAGGTGAAAATAATGGAAAAGGCAAGAAAGAGAATTCGCATCTGTTTGACATGTATTGTTCTTGCGGCGATTGGAATCGGACTGTTCTATTATTATTATGAAATAAAAGGAAATGGAACGGCAAATACAGGGACTTTGATTTCAAATGTTGAGATGGGGATAAAAAAATTATGGCAGTGACGAAGGATACCGTTTATATCAAGAGTGAACAGAATGTAGAAGTAAAAAAAAGAGAAGTGAGACTCGGGGATATTTTATCCTTGGAATGTGCGAATGAAAAGATTGCTGCCAGAATCAAAACGATTCTGCTGTTAAAAATTCCAGATACCGGAAAGCACCGATATGTAGTATCTATCCTGAAGATTATAGAGTGTATTCACAGAGAATATCCAAATCTGGATATTCAAAATTTGGGAGTACCGGATATTATCGTTACGTATGAGGAACAGAAGGTGACAAATCCAATTGGGCATTTCTTAAAGATTGTTGGGGTTGTGGCGGTCACATTTATTGGCGCCGGATTTTCTATTATGGCGTTCAATAACGATGTGGATGTTTCACGACTGTTTGCACAGATTTATGAGTTTTTTATGGGAAAGCCAAAAGAAGGGTTCAGCGTGTTGGAATTGACGTATTGTGTGGGGCTCATTGTTGGAATTTTAGTATTTTTCAATCATTTCGGAGGAAAGAAATTTACGGTCGATCCGACTCCGATGGAGGTGGAAATGCGATTGTACGAGAATGATATCCAGACAACGTTGATTGAGAATTATTCCAGAAAGGAGCAGGAGATGGATGTGGGCAAGACAAGTCATTCTCGCAGTCATCGGACTTAGCTCTGGAATTGCGGTGGCAGGAGGACTATTTTCGTTTATCATTGGTCTGGGAGTGGTGTCTGATTTTGCAGACAGGACGCACACAGGTGCAAATGTTATTTTATACGAAGAAATGATTGCGCTTGGAGGAATATTAGGAAATATTATGTATGTTTACCAAATCTGTATTCCAGGTGTACAGTTTCTGATTGGTCCGGTTGGATTTTGTGCCGGCATTTTTGTAGGGTGCTGGTCCATGGCACTGGCAGAAATTTTAAATATTTTTCCTATTTTTATCCGGCGCGTTAAATTGTTGAGAGGAGTGCCGTATATCATTTTAAGCATGGCCATCGGGAAGGGAATCGGAGCATTGCTGTTTTTCCTGAAAGAGTGGTAGGAAAGGACAAAAAATGAAAAAAATGAGTAAACAGGCGTATGCAGCCTATGTGAAAGAAAAAACACCGGTACACAATGTTTATGCCAATATGGCGAAGGCGTTTGTGACGGGAGGAACTATCTGTCTGCTTGGGCAGGTGATTCTGAATTATTGTAAAAATACAGGAATGAAAGAAGAAATAGCGGGTTCATGGACATCGTTAGTATTGGTGCTCATCAGTGTATTGCTGACCGGCTTTAATATCTATCCAAGCATTGCAAAATGGGGGGGTGCAGGAGCGCTTGTCCCAATCACGGGATTTGCCAATTCTGTGGCAGCACCGGCGATTGAATATAAGAAAGAAGGACAGGTATTTGGAATCGGATGTAAGATTTTTACGATAGCAGGTCCTGTTATCTTATATGGGATACTGACTTCCTGGGTACTTGGATTGGTTTACTATTTCTTAATGAAAGTGGGGATTGTACTATGATGACGAAAGGAAGCCAAAGTATAGCATTTCAGGAAGCACCATATATTATCAGCAGTGGTTCTGTTGTGGGAAAGAAAGAAGGGGAAGGACCTTTAGGGAAATTGTTTGATATGGTGGAGATGGAAAATCTGTTTGGAGAAGATACCTGGGAGGCAGCAGAGAGTACGATGCAGAAAGAGGCCTGTCTTTTGGCGGTTGGAAAAGCAGATATTGCGTTGGAGAAAGTCAGATATCTCTTTGGAGGAGATTTACTGCGTCAGGGAATTGCTACATCCATGGGAGTGGAGGCGCTTCAGATTCCGATGTTCGGACTTTATGGAGCCTGTTCTACATCAGGAGAGGCAATCGCATTGGGAGCGATGAGTGTGGCAGCGGGATATGGCGAATATATGCTGGCTGTGACATCAAGTCATTTTGGAAGTGCAGAAAAAGAATTTCGTTTTCCACTTGGATATGCAAGTCAAAGACCGTTGTCAGCACACTGGACAGTGACAGGGAGCGGGGCATTTTTAATCGGAAGGCAGAAAAGTCATGTGAGGGTAGCGGGTGTGACAGTCGGTAAGATTGTAGACTTTGGATTGAAGGATTCTCAGAACATGGGTGCATGTATGGCACCGGCAGCCTGTGATACGATTATACAGAACCTTCAGGATTTTGGAAGACAGGAGAGTGACTATGACCGTATTATTACAGGAGACCTTGGATATGTGGGACAAAGCATTCTTTTTGATCTGATAAGAAAGCAGGGGAAAGATATCAAATACAATCATGCAGACTGTGGGATGATGATTTTTGATCAGAAGACACAGGACACACATGCAGGAGGAAGTGGGTGCGGTTGTGCAGCGGTTACGCTTTCTGCGTATATTCTTCCAAAGCTTGCAAGCGGGGAATGGAAGAGAGTGTTATTTGTACCAACCGGGGCTTTGATGTCCACAGTTAGTTTTAATGAGGGAGAGAGCGTTCCTGGAATCGCGCATGGGATTGTGTTGGAACATTGTTAAAAAGGAGAAGGATATGGAGTATGTAAATGCATTTTGGATAGGAGGGCTTATCTGTGCCTTGATTCAGATTCTCCTGGATCGGACAAAAATGATGCCTGGACGAGTGATGGTGCTGCTTGTGTGCGGTGGTGCTGTATTGGGATTCTTAAATATTTATGAGCCGTTTTTTAAATTTGCAGGGGCAGGTGCGAGTGTTCCGTTGCTTGGATTTGGCAATTTGTTATTTAAGGGTGTGAAAGAGGCAATCGGAAAAGAAGGATTTATCGGTATATTTATGGGAGGATTTACGGCAAGTGCAGTTGGAATTTCTGCGGCACTTATTTTTGGTTACCTCGCTTCGCTCATTTTCGACCCGAAAATGAAGAAATAGTTAAAAGAATATCAAAAAAATGTAAAATTTTGTTGTTTTCTTCCGTAGATAATGTTATGGTAAAAATAGTGAGTTTATTGAGAGGATTTGAAGGAGGAAACCTATGAATTACACTAGCATTATTATCCCTTTCCTTGGTGGGCTTGGGATGTTTATCTATGGAATGCAGATTATGGCTCAAGGCTTGGAGAATGCGGCTGGGAATAAGATGAAATCGCTTCTTGAAGCATTGACAAAAAATAAGTTATTAGGAGTACTATTGGGAGCATTTATTACTGCTGTGATTCAAAGTTCGTCGGCGACGACTGTCATGGTGGTAGGTTTTGTGAATGCAGGAATTATGAACCTGACACAGGCAATGGGTGTTATCATGGGTGCGAATATCGGGACAACGGTAACAGGATGGCTTGTTTCCAGCGTGGAATGGGCAAAATTTTTGAGCCCGACAACACTGGCGCCGATTGCGATTATGATTGGTGTTGTGATTATGTTAACCGGAAAAAGAAGATCCACAAAAGATATTGCGAGTATTATTGTAGGATTTGGTCTTTTGTTTGTCGGTATTTCTACAATGTCAGGAGCAGTTGATCCGTTAAAAGAGTCAGAAGGATTTGTAAATCTTTTTGTGACTTTAGGAAAGAATCCTTTATTGGGAATTATAGCGGGAGCACTTGTTACAGCGATTATCCAGAGTTCATCAGCATCTGTTGGTATTTTGCAGAGTCTTGCAGCAGCGGGCTTAGTTCCGTTTAATGCGGCAATTTATATTATTATGGGACAGAACATTGGTACATGTGTAACTGCAATGCTGTCAAGTATGGGTGCGAAAAAGAATGCTAAGACAGCAGCACTTATGCATTTATTGTTTAATATCATCGGAACGATTATTTTTAGTGTAGTGGCAATTGTGTTTTTCAAAGTGGTCAATCCAGTTTGGGGACACGGTCAGATTACACAGACAGAGATTAGTACAGTACACACGATTTTTAATATTGCAACAACCGTAATGCTGTTCCCGGTATCTAATCTGATTATCAAACTTGCTAAGAAAATCAGTGGTGTGAAAGATGATGAAAGAGATGACAGTGTTGTTTCACTTGATGATAGAATGCTACAGACACCTTCTCTTGCACTTCAAGCTACAGTCGGTGAAGTGGCACGCATGGGAGAAATCGTGAATGATACTTTAGATGCGGCAAAACGTGTTCTTTTTACACTGAGTGAAGAAGACATTCATACATTGAAAGAAGATGAATCCAAAGTGGACAAACTGACTGCGGGAATCACAGACTATGCAATCAAGATTACCGGACTTCAAGTTGGGGAAAAGGAACATCAGCAAGTGGCACACTTACTCCAAATTGTTTCTGATATTGAACGTATCAGTGATTACTGTGAAAATATCTCAGAATTTGCAGAGACGTTAAAAGAAAAGAAATTGTTGTTCTCTGAGACAGGGAAAGAAGAAATCAAAGAGATGATAGAAGTTTGTGCGGACAGCTACCGCTATGCATTGGAAGCATTTGTGGAAGGAAGTCGAGATAAGGCGTTAAAGGTAATTGAGAAAGAGACGAAGGCAGATGATCTGGAGATTAAGCTTCGCTCAAAACATATCAAACGTTTGACAAACAATCTGTGCAATACAGAGGCGGGAGTTGTATTCTTAGATACGATTATTTGCCTGGAGCGTATTTCAGACCATGCAAGAAATATTGCAGAAGAAGTATTGGAACAGATGGGATAAGAGTGAAAGGGGCTGTCGGTAAATACCAATTTTTAGCTCCTAAGTCTTAAAATAAGAATCTCCTGTAGAACTCAGTGTTTTTATACCTGATTTTCTATAGGAGATTTTTATTTTTCTCTTTCCTGTATGTATTTTAGGGCGCAAAAATCCCTTAACTGCATTTTTGAAAACGCTTTTTTTCTATGCAGTCTTTTCTTCGGTTTTTCCCTCAAATTTCTTGATTTCATCATGAAGAAAACGATGATATTTATTTATATTTCTTCCAATCGCATACAGCATGAATTCTTTATACACTTTTTCTGCTGTTCGATAATTGAAACGACGAAAGCCACCATTTTCTTTGATATCTCCAAAATGTCCTTCCGTCTGAATAGAACGGATCTGACGGTTTAAGATTCCCTTCTCGCTTTGGATATTTGCATGAGATTCTTCTTTCAAAACTTCCCATTGTTCATTGATTTTCATGATCTTATTTTTTTCTGCATCTTTTTCAGCATCATATTTATAAAGACATTTTGCTTTGTGTATACAACCACTACAGTCTGCACATCCATATACTTCAAAGGTTTGCGTATAACCTGGCTGTTCTTTGGTTTCTGTTCTGATATGATGAAGTTCTCTGCCGTCATGGCATACATAATAAAGTTCATCCTCAAACATCTGCGTTTTCATATTGTAATACTTTCCGATATCTTCCTTATAAGCTCTTGTTTTCCGTTTTTCATGATCCTGAAGCTTAATATAACTGGAAATTTTATTTTTCTTTAAATACAAAAGATTCTTTTCACTGCAATAACCACTGTCAGCAGTTACTTCTTCCAAAATTTCTCCAAATGCATTTTTGTGCTTTTCTAACACAGGAATCAATGTATTATAATCTGTCCGGTCATTACTTACATAAGCCTGGACAATGAAATAGTTCTCCACTGCTATCTGAACATTATATGCGGCTTTTAATTGTCCATTTAGCATATGGTCTTCTTTCATTCTCATAAATGTAGCTTCTAAATCTGTTTTGGAATAATTGTTCCGATCTTTTCCCATGATTTCAAAACATTCTTTATAGCCCATGAGACGTTCACCACAGGTTTCCAGCTCCTCATATAGTTGCTGGATTTCCGGTTTTCTCTTTCCTTTTCCATAAACAAACCCAATCTGTTCCTGTTCTGCAATCTGTGTCAGGTTTTTCTGAAGTTTTAGGATTTCCAATGGGGAACAGTTATCAATCTCAATGATTGTATTATTGGATAACTTTTTATGTTTTGTCAGTTTCCGTTTCCGGTTCTTTTCAATGACATCTCTTACTTTCTCCATTCCTTCAATCACAAACATATGAGCATGGGGAATGTCATATTTCATGCCATACTCATGTTCATCAATCAGAACATTATATTTCTGATACAGCGAATCAATCGTATCTAACAATCCTGCAAGATGATAGTTCAGTTCATCCAATACATCAGCCGTTAGTTTTTTATTTTTAAACTCATAAAACGCATCTCTTTTGGGTTTCTGTCCTTTGGTAAGCCAGATAAACGCAAGATCCCTTTCACATAATTCCACAATACGGTCAACAGCCCTTACCCCACGCATGTTTGCGTAAGTAACAACAGCATACATCATAATTGGATTGTACCCATTTCTTCCCTTATCTGAATAATTGGCTAATAAGCCAGAAAAATCTAAATCCTCCATCACTTTTTTCAGGGTATAGACTGGATCGTTGTCAGGTAAACACAATTCGAAGAAACTGAAGTTAATTTTCTGTTGCCCTAATTCAAAAAATTCGTTATAATAATCTTGTTTTTGCATAGTTCCATTATAACATGGAACAGAGAGGAGATGGTTATCGTTAGCCATCTTTTTCTCTTTTACGGGAAAATTTTAGGGGCAGATGTGACTCGCATGAGTCGCATCTGCCCCTATTTAGAACTATCTATTTCCCGACAGCCCCTTTTTAGTATGTTGGTGCTCTAATTCTGCAATTTTTAAAAGAGCTTTTTGCAGTTCATCCTGTGTGGAGTGCAGCTTATCCTGTGTACTGTTTAGTTGAGTGTGTGCATCATTTAATTTGGATTCTGTATCTTGCAATTGTATTTTCTTTTGGTCTAGCTCATCTTGCATTTCATCAATCATATATAAGACAGTATTTCTGTCTAATTCTCGTAATTCTTTAGAAAACATCCCCATGACCTCCTCAATATTTCTACAGATATCGTAGATATGTTCGTACATTGGCTTGAATTCAGGATATGTTTCGATAAGTTTTACAATCATTTCGGGATTATCCATACTTAAAAATACAAGCCATGCATCTAATTTGTTTTTGATATCTTTATTTTGCTGATTTTCTTTAAAGATGTCAAGAGGAATAAAAATATATTTTTGTAACAATTCCATCTGCAATCCAGTATTAGATTTTTGTTCAAAAAAAATGAAGATAATTTTGAGGAAATTTATGAAATGTTTTTGGACTTTTTTCAAAGAAGACAATGGTGTAGACGTTTTTGATACTTTTATATGTAAATTTTCTTTTCTGCATTCCTTTTATTCTTTTATATTGCCGTAGAAGCAAGTCTGAGGAATAGCAGGCACATCTTTCACCGGGGAACTGATACCCGATTTTTTGTATTTCGATGTTTGCGATACTGCCGTCTTCTAGTTCTACAACGATATCGGTGATAATAAGAGATGTTTCATCAGCGATGCGGGTAGTATCATTTGGCAGTACGGTTAGTACTTTTACTTTCTGGTTTAGCAGTAAAGACAGTAGTTCTCCAATTCGTTCCGGCACTGCCTCTGGATTCAGTATTTCTTTAATCATAAAATCGTATAATACTTTGACTCCGGATATACCTGTACAGATATTCAGAAATTCTTCTTGAAATTCTGTTTCCCAACTGTCAAATAAAGTTTTTAATGTTTCATCTTTGATAATGATTTCCATAATTTCTGTACGTGTACGAAGCATGGGAAAATATTGTTTTAATCTGTTTGTCATAGATAAACCTCCTTTGATTATCTCATGTGTGTTGTTGGATCAATGCTTCTGAGTGGAAGCTGGAAATAAAGAACCTTTAGGCTTAAGAGATTTTGCTGCGAAAAAGGTGAAATGCAGCGAGAAAAGTTGTTTTTTCAAAATAACATACTTTTTAGGAAAAGTAAAGAAGTTTGAGCACATAAAAGTGCATAAAATGGAATACAGTATGAATAAAAAAACATTAAAAGTGTATAAAATACAAAAAAATACTTGAAAAATAAAAAACAGGATGTATAATATAAGAATAAAATGTATAGTTATACAAAAAGGAAATGAAGGGAATGGGGAAAATGATAAAGAAGAAAAAAATAGCAGCACTGGTTTTGGCAGGCACAATGGCCATGGGAAGTTCTATGCAGGCATTTGCCTGTATGGGAGTATATGTAGGGAAAGAAGTTTCAGAGAATGGCTCGTCCTATATTGGAAGATCAGAGGATATCGGAGTGGGACATACAAAAATATTTACGGTGCACCCGGCAGAAGACCATGAACCAGGGGCAATTTTTGAAGATGCATATGGATTTTCAATGCCATATCCAGAACACACATACCAATATACACTGGCAAAAGATTCACCACTGTTTGGAGAAGGAGAAGAGCCTTATGCAGAGGTAGGAATCAATGAAAATGAGGTTGCTATGACGGCCACTGTATCTACCTATTACAATGATAAGGCAAAAGCGGCAGATCCATTGGTGGATACCGGTATCTGTGAATTATCGATGGGATCGATTCTACTTGGACAGGCAAAAACAGCAAGAGACGGCGTGGAATTGTTAGGAGAGATTGTGGAAAAATACGGTTCGGGGGAATGTAACACGATTATGATCAGTGATCCAAATGAAGCGTGGTACATGGAAATTGTTTCCGGTCATCAATATGCAGCCATTAAGCTGCCGGAGGATCAGGTTGCAGCAATTCCGAATATGATGCTTCTTGGAACGGTTGATGTTACAGATACAGAAAATGTGATTGCATCTGAAGGACTGGTATCATTAGCGGAAGAAAATGGATTTTTAAAGACGGAAGATGGAATGATTCATGTCGCACAAACATATGGTGCAGAAAACCCGGGAAAAGGTCAGCTGACACGTTTGTGGCAAGGGACATATTACTTGAACCATGAAAAAGGAGAGAGTTTAAGTATTGAACCTTCAGAGGATGGAGTTTATGGTCCGTATGATTTGTTGTTTACGCCAGATAAAAAATTTTCTACACAGGATATCATGAAGTTTCTGGCATACAGAGGAGAAGGAACAAAGATGGATTCCAATGTAAATGAATCAATCTATGCAATCGGCAATAAGAATCAGGCAGAATGTCATATTTTGGAGATGCGTGACGGGATGTATCAGGGAATGTCAGGAGTAGAATGGCTTGCGATGTCAAGAGCAGAGTTTTCTTTATATCTTCCGTATTATGGAGCAATGCTGACAGAGACATGGGAAGGATACCACAATGATGAGCTGACATCTGTAGAGGATTCTATGTTTTGGGTGTTCAATGACTTGAATGATCTGGCAGATGACAATCGAGAATTGTATGGGACAAATATTCGAAAATACTGGGATGCGTATCAGGCAGAATTGATTGAACAGCAAAAACAAGTTGATGTGGATATGCAGAAGTTATATGAAAAATCACCGGAACTTGCACAGGAAAAAGCAACAGAGATTGGAAAAGTAATTGCACAGGATGCATTTAACAGTGCAAAAAGTATTTTGACAGAATTAAAAGCGTTCAAAGAAAGTGGATCAACAGAAATGTTTGTACCATCTGTATTGACAGAGAATGTAATGCCAAATTACACAGTTGCACGTGTGATGGATGAAGTTTCAACAGAAGCGTTGGAAGCGTTGATTGCCAAAGCGGAAGCTGTTCAGAAAGATATGTATACAGAAGCCAGTTATGCTACATTAGAAAAAGAACTGGAAAACGCAAAGACGGTATTAGCAGATGAATTTGCAGTTCAAGATGAGATTGATGCAGCGACAAAACAGCTTGACAGTGCATTACAAGGCTTGGAAAAAATACAGGCAGCGGTACCACAACCAGAGAAGGAATCGGTATCGGAAGAGAAAACGACGCCAACAGATCCTTCACCAAAAACAGGAGATGCTACTTTGTTGATGTGGCTGTTGGTTGCAGCGGCAGGAAGTGCGTTGGTAAGTGTGAACGTTTGGAAACGAAGAGAAGAAAAATAAAGTCAAGAGAAAAGAGCTTTTAGAGGCTCTTTTTTCTTGCTTAAAAGCACTTATTTTATAGGTTAAGGAAAACTTAAGATTTCCTATATAATATTCAGAAAATCCTTTGGTATAGTAAAATTAAGAAAAAAACAGGAAGGAGAGTATCTGTGGGGAAAATTATAGAAGTGAAGAATTTGTTTAAGCTCTATCGTGTCGGGGACAGTGTTGTGCATGCTTTGAATGGAGTGAATTTTTCAATCAACGAAGGAGAGTTCTGTGCGATTGTAGGGACTTCGGGATCAGGGAAATCAACGTTGTTAAATATGCTTGCCGGACTGGAAAAACCGACAAAAGGAGAAGTGATCATCAACGGCGAGCACATGGAGAAGTTGAAGGAAGATCAGCTTGTCAGCTTTAGACGTGATCATGTTGGATTTATTTTTCAATCTTTTCATCTGATTGGGACGATGAATGCGGTGGAAAATGTGGCATTGCCCTTGAGCTTTCGCGGAGAGAAAAAAGAAAGCCGACTAAAAAAAGCAGATAAGATGCTGGATCTGGTCAATTTAAAAAAGCATAAAAAGCATTTGCCGAATCAGATGTCGGGAGGGCAGCAGCAGCGAGTCGGGGTTGCAAGAGCACTGGTTGTTGATCCGAAGATTATATTTGCGGATGAGCCGACAGGAAATCTGGATTCGCATACATCCAAAGAGGTGATGGAACTGATGCAGAAGGTGGTAAGGGAGCAGAAAAAGACGCTTGTTATGGTTACACATGACAATCATTTAGCTTCGTATGCCGATCGGATTTTCCATATTATTGATGGAGAGATTGTAAAGATAGAAGACAACCGTACAAAGGGAGAGGAGAAAGAAGATGAGAAAGATTAAGAAAATAATGATGGTTGCCATGAGTATGATTCTGGTGGCAGGGATGGTGATGCCACTGCACGCAGCGGGAAAAGTGACCGTAAAGGCGAGTGGAACTGCGACACCGGCTTATCAGTATGGACAGGAGAAAGAGTTAAAGCTTACGGTTACAAACGGTACAGATACAGCAATTGAAAATGTAGTAGTAACTCCGCAGGTGAAGGCAAATATTGAGAAGTGGCCGTTTGAAATTGAAAATGTATCCTATGAACAGAAAGTGGATAAGATCGAAGCAGGAAAATCTTATGAGATCACATATGATGTGAAAGCAAGGGAAGATGTGGCATCAAAATATTATAATGTAAAATTCAATGTCATTTACGATGGATTGGAAAATGCATTTGAGCAGAGTGTATTTGTAAAAATGACAGCTAAGCCGGAAGAGAAGCCACAGGAAAAACCAGAAGAAAACCCACAGACAGATCCACAACCGCAGCAGCCTTCGGGGGATACAGGTGTCTACAACAGTGAACCGATGATGTATACTGGAGGAGATAGTGCAGGCGGCGTATCAGCAACGACATCGACATCTGTTCCGAGAGTAATTGTCACAGGATTTTCAACAGATCCGGCAGAAGTAAAGGCGGGAAGCAATTTTAAACTGATTGTACATTTGAAAAATACATCCAAGACAACAGCGGTAAAAAATATGCTGTTTGACTTTAACGCACCGACAGAAGGACAGGATGCAAATACTGCATCTCCGGCGTTCCTTCCGGCGTCCGGCTCTAGCACTGTATATCTGGATGGAATCGGAGCAAATGGGACAAAAGATATTTCGATTGATATGAATGCAAAATCAGATCTGGTACAAAAACCATATAGTGTCGAGATGTCTATGAAGTATGAAGATGGAAGCGGAACACAATTTGAAAGTACATCAAGTATCTCAGTTCCGGTTAAACAGGATGCGAGATTTGAATTCAGTGAATTTGAGCTGAGTGGAGAGACTGTGGAAGTTGGAAGCGAAGTTAATGTCATGTGCAGCCTGTATAACATGGGAAGAATTAAATTGTATAACGTAAAAGCAAAATTTGAGGGTGAAGGAATCAAATCTAAAGAGATTTTTGTCGGAAATGTAGAATCCGGAGCGACAGCTTCAATTGATGGTATGATAACCGGAGAGTCAGAGACAACAGGTGATGGTAAAGTTAAGATGGTTGTTACTTATGAAGATGAATCGGGAGCAGTATTTACAACTGAAAAAGAACTGACACTTTTAGTGACAGCGCCGATGACAGATGACATGATGATGAATGAAAGTGAAATGGTTGAGCAAGAAAAAGCGTTTCCGATTATTCCGGTGATTGTCGGAGTAATTATCATCGGAGTGATTGTTGTAGTTGTAATTGTGAAGAAGAAAAAAGAGAAAAAGAGAAGAGCAGAAGAGGAGGAGATTTTAGAGGATGAGCTTAATAGACTTACTGAGAATGAGTAGTGGAAATCTGAAACGCAGAAAGCTTCGAACCTTTTTAACCGTTCTAGGGGTTGTGATTGGGACAGCTTCCATTGTTGTTATGATTTCTCTCGGACTTGGTCTTCAGCAGTCTACCTATAAAGAAATAGAAAAATCTGGTGGTTTGACGACCATTCAGGTGACAGGAAAAGGCGGGCAGGGTGGCATGATGGTAGATTCCGGAGAGGAATCGAAAGAATATATCACAGATGATGTGATTGAAAAATTGAAAAAGTTAGAAAATGTAGAATTTGTAAGTCCTGTTTTAGAAGTATCGGCAATTGCGTTAAAGGGCAATTATGAAGGATTTTTGACGTTGCAGGGAATGTCCCATGAGGCATTGGAAAAAATGAACATTCCATTGAAAGAGGGGGGAAATTTACCGGCTGAAAATGGAAGCTCATTAGATCTGGTGATGGGGAACATGGTAATCACGAATTTCAGCAATAAATCAGGAGGCAGTGGTTACTGGGATACCGGAGAACTTCCGGATATTGATTTCGTAAAGGATTCTCTGTTTTTGATCCTGGATACAGATGCCTATTACCAGAGCCAGTCGGGAAGTGGTTTTGGTAACGTGGAAAATGGAGGAGAGACAGCAACAAAGACACCAAAGACAGCAAAAAAATATGTTGTAAAAGCGTCTGGTGTCGTGGAAGGAACTGTTGATGAATACAATGCATATTCGTATTCAACCTTTTGCGACATCGAGACACTGAAGACCATTTTGAAAAAAGAATTTCGGGGAAGAGTGATTCCTGGTCAACCGTCCACAAGCAGCGGAAAACCTTACAGTTATTTTACGTATAGCTCAGCGCAGGTGAAAGTGGATAATCTTGACAATGTAGAATCTGTTTCAAATGAAATCAGGACACTGGGATTTCAGACATACAGCAATGCAGAGTATCTGGAAAGTATGCAGAAACAGTTTGCAATGATACAGGCGGTTCTGGGAGGAATCGGTGCGGTATCGCTTCTTGTTGCAGCGATTGGTATTGCAAACACGATGATGATGTCGATTTATGAGAGAACGAAAGAAATCGGTGTCATTAAAGTGTTAGGCTGCAGTCTGAAAAATATTCGGCAGATGTTTCTGCTGGAAGCCGGATTTATCGGACTGATCGGGGGCGTGATCGGGAATATCTTAAGTCTTATGATGTCATTCGTGGTCAATAAAGTGGTTGGAAGCATGGGAACTGAGATGGGGATGACAGATGGAATTTCTTACATTCCACCTTGGCTTGTGCTGATTTCACTTGCATTTGCGATTCTTGTGGGAATGGCGGCAGGATACTTCCCGGCACGGCGCGCAATGAAATTAAGCCCGCTTGCAGCAATTCGAAATGAATAGCAATTTGAAAAATGATAATTGGGGATGTGGCTTTTGAGAAGCTCACATCCCTCATTTGTTACTCTTCAATGATATGAATTTCCAGATAGTCAAAATCAATGGAATCTACGAAATTGTCCTGATAAAAGCGTACTTTGTCATGTTTTTTGAATTCGGCAATCGTAGAATCCAGCCAAATCGGTTTACTTAAATCAAACTGGTAACAAATCTCATCCAGTGCATGAAAAATCTTGTGCGTTCTTGTATCGTCTGTATCATCACAGATGACAGTATCTTTTAACATTCGATTATCTTTAAATATTTTTCCCCATAAACGAAACATGGTTGTCATCCTTTCTATATTTGTTCGTATGCATCATTATACAATACTTTGCAATTGATTTTCAATATAGACATGCTTGACTTTTTATAGGCAGATATGGTAGACTCTGCTAGTGACAAGACACATGTAAAATAAAATGTAATGGGAGCGTAGAATGGAAAAATTAAAGAAATTATTAGATCGTATTTTTATTGATGGATTAACAGGAATGGCGCAGGGACTTTTTGCAACATTGATCGTCGGCACAATTATTCAGCAGATTGGAAGTTTGATTGGCGGGAATGTCGGGGATATGATTTTTGTACTTGGAAAGATGGCAGCCACATTTACGGGGGCAGGAATTGGTGTAGGTGTTGCCTATCGATTTAAGGAAAGTCCGCTTGTTGTGCTGTCAGCAGCGACTGCCGGAATGGTGGGCGCATTTGCGGCAAAACTGCTCGCGGGAAGTGTTCTTGTAGATGGTGCCATGGTATTTGCAGGACCGGGAGAACCGTTGGGAGCATTTCTTGCGGCTTACGTAGGGATTGAATTCGGACATCTTGTCTCAGGAAAAGCAAAGGTGGATATTTTGGTTACTCCGATTGTAACGATTACAGCCGGATCGGCGGTAGGTCTTTTAGTTGGACCTCCGATTTCTGAATTTATGACAGCGCTTGGAGCATTGATTAATTGGGGAACAGAGCAGCAGCCGTTTTTGATGGGAATTATTGTCTCGGTTTTGATGGGAATGATTCTGACACTTCCGATTAGTTCCGCGGCACTTGGGGTTATTTTGAATCTTTCCGGTCTTGCGGCAGGAGCTGCAACAATTGGATGCTGCTGTAATATGGTTGGATTTGCAGTTGCAAGCTATCGAGAAAATAAAATCGGGGGACTATTAGCACAAGGAATCGGAACATCGATGCTGCAGGTGCCAAATATTGTGAGAAAGCCAATTATATGGCTTCCTGCAATTTTATCAAGTGCTATCTTAGGACCTGTCGGAACGATGATTCTTCACATGACAAGCAATGCGACCGGCTCTGGAATGGGAACAGCAGGACTTGTCGGACAGATTATGACATGGCAGACGATGACGGCAGTGGAGCCGCCGATGGTTGTACTGGTGAAAATTATAGTGATACAAATTGCCCTTCCAGCTGTTGTGACACTGCTCATTTCAGAATTTATGAGAAAGAAAAAATGGATTCAGTATGGCGATATGAAACTAGAATTATAAAGGCTGATGAAGAGAAACTTTCTAAAAAAAGCATGAAGTTTATGACAGTCTCTTTGGATTATGGTATACTATTGTAGTAATAATTACTCTTCGAGTAAGATAGGGGAGAAGAACTTGATGTTAGATGCAATTAAAAGTTATGAAGATGTTGATAGTTGGAAAACAGTTATGTTTTTGTACAATTCAGCATTGAAAGAAGTGGGCACAAAATTAGAGATTTTGAATGATGAATTTCAGCATGTGCATCAGTATAATCCAATAGAACATATTAAAACGAGAATTAAGACGGCAGAGAGCATTGTCAAAAAATTAAAGAGGTACGGATACGAGGCAACGATTGAGAATATGGTAAAATATGTGAACGATATTGCAGGAGTGAGATTGATTTGTTCGTTTACTTCCGATATTTACAGACTTGCGGAGATGATTGGGAATCAAAGCGATTTGAAAGTGCTTTCCATCAAGGATTACATTAAGAATCCAAAAGAAAGTGGATATAAAAGTTATCATATGCTTGTGGCAGTTCCCATTTTCCTGTCAGATAGCGTTGTGAATACAAAAGTTGAGATTCAGATACGTACGATTGCGATGGATTTTTGGGCTAGTTTAGAACATAAGATTTACTATAAGTTTGAGGGAAAAGCGCCGGCTTATATCAGCAGAGATTTAAGAGAATGTGCGGAGATGGTATCTGCGTTGGATGAAAAGATGTTGTCTTTGAACGAAGCAATTTTAGAATGTCTCATGCAGCAGAAGAATGGACGAGAAGAGGAAAGACAGGAAGAATTTGATGAAAATAATATTCAATTTGGATTATAGAGGATAGGGGTGCCAAATGGCACTCCTTTTTTGGTGTCATGGAAGGATAGAAGATTGTAATTCATTAAAGATTACTTCATATTCCTGTGAAAAGACACTGTCTTTATTCCAAAGAAATGTAAAATCATGCATGACCATAAAGTCAGAGAGCGGAATTTGTCTCAGGCGACCATCATTTATTTCCTGCTCAACGGCTGATTTATATAAAAATGAGATGCCACAGTCCTGACAAAGCAGGCTGACGATAGCGTGGATGTTTTCAATTTCCACAATATGAGGGAAATTCTGAATCGACATATTTTTGAGAGCAAGTGTTTTCGTCAGGATTGCTCTTGTGCCGGAGCCGTGCTCCCGAATCAAAAGACGTTCAGAGGTTAAGTCTTTCAGACAGTGAACAGGATTTTGAAACACATGGTTTTTGGAAGCCACAGCAATATATTCTTCTGTCTTAAAAATACGGGTCTCGTAATTATCGGATTTAAAATACCCTTCCACTATGGCGAAATCAATGCTTCCCTCGTATAAAAAAGAGAGTAGTGTTTGCGTATTGGCGTAACGAACGTGAATATCGGTGTCGGGGTGCTTTTTGATGAATGCAGAAAGGGAAGGGACTATGGCATATTCGCCAATTGTCATTGTGACACCAAAAGTCAGGATCTTTTTTCCACAGAGACTTTCTTTCATGCGTATCTTCATAGTGTTCTCATCATTTCGCATCGTCTCTAAAGCAGAGCGAAGAATTTCACCCGCAGGAGTCAGTGTTAGTTTTTTCTTATCACGCAAAAACAATGGTGCATCATATTCCATTTCCAGATATTTGATGTGTTGTGAAACAGCAGGCTGAGTCAGATTCAAATCATGAGCGGCATGTGTAAAATTCATATATTCACAGACCTTTAAAAATGTTTCCATTCGAAAATCAAGCATAGTTTCTCCTTTTAATATGGTAATAATTTTTATAATCATAACAAATATTTATGATTATATCAATATATATAATTTTACAAAATGATAATAATCCTGTATAGTGTAGCTGTAAAATGAAACTGTGCGGAAATGTAGAGGGAGGTTACTATGAATTTTATATCTAAAAACTGGAAAGGACTTTTGTTGTGTCTGGCATTGGCAGTACCGGCAAGTCTGCTTGGAAAACAATTTCCGATTATAGGAGGTCCTGTATTTGCGATTCTTGGAGGAATGATTTTTGCTCCGCTTGTAAAAAAGAAAGAGTCCTTTGCACCAGGAATTAAGTATACATCGAAAAAGATTTTACAATATGCAGTTGTGTTATTAGGATTTGGAATGAATCTAAAAGTTGTGATGGAGACCGGAAAACAGTCGTTGCCGATCATACTCTGTACAATTACGATATCACTTGTGATTGCATATGGACTTCATCGTGCACTTCACATACCGGGGAGAATTTCAACGCTGATTGGAGTGGGATCTTCTATCTGCGGGGGTTCTGCGATTGCAGCGACAGCACCTGTGATTGATGCGGATGAGGAAGAAGTAGCACAGGCAATTTCTGTTATCTTTCTGTTTAACATTTTAGCGGCGCTTATATTCCCGGTACTTGGAGGCGTACTTGGTTTTTCTACCACATCCGGAGAAGCGTTTGGTATCTTTGCAGGGACAGCGGTAAATGATACTTCTTCTGTTACGGCAGCAGCGTCTACATGGGACAGCCTTTATAGATTAGGAAGTCAGACGCTTGATAAGGCGGTAACGGTAAAGCTGACAAGAACATTGGCAATCATTCCGATTACTTTGGTTCTGGCATTTTTGCAGGCAAGAAAAGCTGAGAAAAAAGATGGAGATAAGGTGTCGTTAAAACAAGTATTTCCATTTTTTATTCTCTTTTTTATCGGAGCGAGCTTGATTACGACAATCGCTACAGCAGTGGGAGTACCGGCAGAAGTATTTGTGCCGCTTAAAGATTTGTCTAAATTCTTTATTATTATGGCGATGGCGGCAATTGGATTCAACACAGACATTGTAAAGTTAATAAAAAGCGGAGGACGCCCGATTCTTCTTGGAATGTCATGTTGGCTTGGAATTACAATCGTAAGTCTTGGAATGCAGCATGTAATGCATATATGGTAAAATGTTTGATAGGTTGGAAAATCGTTTGATTTTCCAACCTGTTTTTGTAAAATTATTTTACATAGATTTAACATTACTTGCGTTTTAGATTTAACAGAGGTTCGATATGATATGACCTGTGAAGAAGTTAAGGAATGAAAATCTTTTACTGAAAAAGGAGAAATGTAAAAATGAAAATGAAAAAGTTTTTAGCGTTAACAGCAACAGTAGCAATGGTAGCCTCAATGGCAGTTGGATGTGGAAACTCAGGTAATTCAGAAAAAACAGATGGAAAAGCAGAGACAGAATTTGATGCGGCAAATGATATCTCAGTTGTTTCAAGAGAAGATGGTTCAGGAACAAGAGGAGCATTTATCGAGTTGTTCGGAATCGAAGAAAAAGATGCTTCAGGAGAAAAAGTGGATAACACAACAGAAGAGGCGAACATTACAAACAGTACATCTGTTATGTTGTCAACAGTGGCAGATAATGAGTATGCAATCGGATATGTTTCACTTGGCTCTTTAAATGACACTGTAAAAGCATTGAAAGTAGATGGGGCAGAGCCAACAGAAGAAAACATCAAATCTGGCGAATACAAAGTGGCAAGACCGTTTAACATTGCAACAAAAGGTGAAGTAAGCGAAGTAGCTCAGGACTTTATCGACTTTATCTTGAGTACGGAAGGTCAGGCAGTTGTGTCAGAAAGTGGATATATCGCTTTGGATGACGTGCAGGCATATGCAGGAAGCAAACCAGCGGGTAAAGTATCCATTGCAGGTTCATCTTCCATCACACCGGTTATGGAAAAATTAAAAGAAGCATATTTAAAAATAAATCCATCAGCAGAAATTGAAATTCAGGAAAGTGATTCTACAACAGGTATGACATCTGTAGCAGACGGTATCTGTGACATCGGAATGGCATCTAGAGAAGTGAAAGATGAAGAGCTTGCAAAGGGATTGAAAGCAACTGTAATCGCAACAGATGGTATCGCAGTGATTGTCAACAAAGCAAACACATTGGATGACATTACAAGTGATCAGGTAAAAGCAATCTATGTTGGTGATGCACTTTCATGGGATGAAATTATAAAATAAGTAGAGGGAACGAAAGACGATGAAAAAAGCATGGAACGAGAAATTCATGCAGGGAGTGTTCTTCATTGCCGCCTGTGCTTCGGTGCTGGCGGTAGCTCTCATTTGTGTATTTTTATTTGCAAATGGGATTCCTGCGATGAAAGAAATCGGATTTTTACAATTTTTAAGTGGTGAGCGTTGGAGACCTTCTAATGATATCTATGGAATCTTCCCGATGATTGTGGGAAGCATTTATGTGACTGCTGGAGCAATTCTTTTTGGAGTGCCGATTGGAATTTTGACATCGATATTCATGGCGAAATATTGCCCGAAGAAAATTTATCCAGTATTAAAAGGTGCGACAGAGCTTTTAGCGGGAATTCCATCTGTAGTATATGGATTTTTCGGACTGGTTGTGATGGTTCCGATGATTCGAGAACTTGGTATGACATTGAAGCGTGCGGGAATCGTAAAATCAGCAGGAGATGGAAACAGTATGCTGACAGCATCTATCTTGCTTGGAATGATGATTTTGCCAACCATCATCGGTGTGACAGAATCAGCAATCAGAAGTGTTCCGAATCAGTATTATGAAGGAGCGCTTGCACTTGGAGCGACGCATGAAAGAAGTATTTTTGCGGTCGTTCTTCCGGCGGCAAAATCAGGTGTGGTAGCCGGAATCGTACTTGGAATCGGGCGTGCGATCGGAGAGACAATGGCTGTCATCATGGTTGCAGGAAATCAGGCGAGAATGCCGGTAAGTATTATGATGGGTGTGCGTACAATGACTGCGAACATTGTCATTGAGATGGGGTATGCAACCGGACTACACAGAGAGGCATTGATTGCGACAGCAGTTGTACTGTTTGTATTTATCCTGATTATTAATCTTTCTGTATCATTGTTAAATAGGAGGGGACACCGTGACTAGAAGTATAGGAGAAAAACTGCGTTCTTATAAAAGAACACCGGGGTCATTTGTTTTGATGCTCCTCGTGATGCTCTCTGCAATCATAACATTTGCAGTGTTATTATTTTTAATTGCATATATTTTGATCAACGGAATCCCGCATATTAAGCCGGAATTGTTTGCGTTGAAATACACAAGTGAAAATGGATCGTTGTTCCCTGCTTTGATTAATACGATTATTATGACGGCGTTGTCTTTGATCATTGCAGTTCCGTTTGGAATTTTCTCTGCAATTTTTCTTGTGGAATATGCCAAACGAGGAAATAAATTTATCAATGTTATCCGTATTACGACGGAGACATTGTCTGGAATTCCATCGATTGTATATGGACTTTTTGGAATGTTGTTTTTTGTTACAACATTAAAATGGGGGTACTCTTTGCTGGCGGGAGCGTTTACATTGTCGATCATGATTCTTCCGCTCATCATGCGTACTACAGAAGAGGCATTAAAAGCAGTTCCCGACAGTTATCGGGAAGGAAGTTTTGGACTTGGAGCGGGTAAACTTCGAACAGTGTTTCGAATTGTGCTTCCATCGGCAGTGCCTGGAATTTTAGCAGGTGTTATTCTTGCGGTTGGAAGAATTGTCGGTGAGACGGCAGCATTGATTTATACAGCCGGAACAGTTGCAGATATCCCGGATGGAGTGATGGGATCAGGAAGAACGCTGGCGGTTCATATGTACAGTATGTCAAGAGAAGGGCTTCATATGGATCAGGCGTATGCAACAGCAGTAGTACTGCTTGTACTTGTGATCGGAATTAACTGTCTGTCAGGATTTATAGCGAAAAAGATAACGAAAGGAAACGGAAATGGCGAAAATTAGTATCAAAAATCTGGATCTTTATTACAGTGATTTTAAAGCACTGAAAAATGTGAATTTAGATATAGAGGCAAATAAAATTACGGCGTTTATCGGGCCGAGCGGATGTGGAAAATCAACACTCTTAAAATCGTTGAACCGCATGAACGACCTTGTGGAAGGATGTAAGATTGAAGGGGAAATCTTACTGGACAATCAAAATATTTATAAAAGTATGGACGTAAATCTTTTGAGAAAACGTGTTGGAATGGTATTTCAGAAACCAAATCCGTTTCCGATGAGTATTTATGACAACATTGCATTTGGGCCGAGAACACATGGAATTCGCTCCAAAGCAAAACTGGATGATATTGTAGAAAAATCATTGCGAGATGCGGCAATCTGGGAGGAGACAAAGGATAGATTGAAAAAGAGCGCTCTTGGTATGTCTGGTGGACAGCAGCAGAGATTGTGTATTGCGCGTGCGCTGGCGGTACAACCGGAAGTGCTTTTGATGGACGAGCCTACATCGGCTCTTGACCCGATTTCTACCTCGAAGATAGAAGACCTTGCGATGGAATTGAAAAAAGATTATACTATTGTTATGGTTACACATAATATGCAGCAGGCTGTTCGTGTGTCTGATAATACTGCCTTTTTCCTTTTGGGAGAAGTGATTGAATATAATGAGACAGAGAAGTTGTTCTCAATTCCGTCGGATAAACGGACAGAAGATTATATTACAGGGAGGTTCGGATAGTATGAGAAATAAGTTTGACATGCAGTTAGAAAATTTAAGTGCCCAGTTAATTAATATGGGAAGTCTCTGCGAAAAAGCGATTGCAAATGTGGCAAAAGCAATTCAAAAAGGAGACTTAGAGCTTGCGAGACTTGTAATGAAAGAAGACGAAGAAATCGATCAGATGGAAAAAGACATCGAAAGATTGTGTTTGAAGCTTTTGCTGCAGCAGCAGCCTGTAGCCCGTGACCTGCGTCAGATTTCCGCAGCCTTAAAGATGATCACGGATATGGAGCGTATCGGGGACCAGACTTCTGATATTGCAGATATTATTATCGGAGCAGGCATGTCTGAGGCAAGGGAGATTCCTGTTATTGGAAAGATGGCGGAAGCTACAAGTAAGATGGTGAATGACAGTGTCCTTGCATATGTGAATAAAGATTTGGAACTTGCGAGAAAAGTAATGCTTGCAGATGATGAGGTAGATAAATTGTTTGACCAGACAAAGCAAAAGCTGGTAAAATTAATTGCTGAGGATCATGGAAATCAGGGAGAAAAGGCAATCGATCTGATTATGATCACAAAATATTTGGAGCGTATCGGAGACCATGCGACAAATATTGCGGAATGGGTAGAATTTTCTATCACAGGTGTACACAAAGGAATGGCAGCTGTATAGGAAAAGATAAAGGAGAATCAAGGGATGATATATTGTGTAGAAGACGATGGAAATATTCGGGAACTGGTAGTATACACATTGAACACGACGGGGATGGAAGCCCGTGGGTTTGAAGATGGAAAATCCTTTATGGAAGCTTTGGCGTTTGAGACGCCAGAGCTTATTTTGCTTGATATCATGCTTCCAGGTGAAGATGGACTATCATTGTTAAAGAAACTTAAGAATTCGGCAAAGACAAAGGAAATACCGGTCATTATGGTGACAGCAAAAGGGGCGGAGTATGACAAAGTAGTAGGGCTTGATGGTGGAGCGGATGACTATGTGACAAAACCGTTTGGAATGATGGAGTTGGTATCACGAATCAAGGCAGTGCTTCGAAGAACAAAAAAAGAGAAGGAAGAGGGACAGTATTCTGTCGGCAGCCTTTCCATGGATTTGAAAAAGCATGTAGTGTTTGTGGATGGAAAACAGGTGACTCTTACGTTGAAAGAATTTGAACTGCTCGGTCGCCTTGTGCAGAACCAGAATATTGTGTTGACAAGAGACCGTTTATTAGAGGAAGTATGGGGATATGATTTTGACGGAGAGACACGTACAGTGGATGTTCATGTGCGAACACTCAGACAGAAACTTGGAAGCGCCGGTGATATGATTCAGACTGTGCGGGGAGTCGGCTACAGATTAGGTGAGATCAATGAGAGCTAAAATACAAAAAAGTATGCTTTTAGTACTTTGCATTACACTTCTTATAACCTTTTCGCTTTTGATTGCGGCTACGTATTTCCAGTCTTTGAATAATATGAAAGAAGAGCTAAAGCAGGAGGCAGTATATATTCAGACGGCAATCAACATATCCGGGACAAAGTATCTGGAAGATATGGATGCGGCACAGGTGAAGACGAGGCTGACAGTGATTGATGAGAATGGCACTGTTTTATATGATTCAAAAGAAGATGATTTCACATTTGAAAATCACAAAGAGAGAAAAGAAGTCAAGGATGCATTTGCAAATGGTTGGGGGGAAGATTTGAGAAAGTCGAACACCTTAGGAGAGCAGACATATTACTACGCGCTGACCTTGAATGATGGAAATATCCTGCGAGTTGCAAAAACAGTAGATAATGTGCAGCCGGCAATTATGGATATGCTGCCTTATATGGCGGTAATTGCGGTTGGAATGTTTTGCTTTGCCTATTTTCTTGCAAAATGGCAGACGTCGAGATTGATACGCCCAATTAATAATCTGAATTTGGAAGAACCGCTTGAGAACAATGTATATGAAGAATTGAAACCATTGTTGCTAAGTATTGACAAACAGAACAAAGAAAAAGAGGCTGTGGCAAACATGCGAAAGGAATTTTCTGCAAATGTTTCTCATGAATTGAAGACACCGCTTACTTCTATTTCTGGATATGCTGAGATTATGAAGAGCGGACTTGTGAAACCGGATGACATGATTGGATTTTCTGAGCGGATATATAATGAGGCAAGTCGTCTGATTACCTTGATTGAAGATATTATTAAGTTGTCTAAGTTGGATGAGGGGAATGTGGAAATCGAACAGGAGGATGTGGATTTATTCGGATTAGCGCGGGAAATTTGCAGCAGATTGGCACCGCAGGCAGAGAAGAAGAAAGTTCATCTGGAAGTGATTGGAGAAACGGTGATTTATCATGGTGTAAAAAGAATTTTGGATGAGATGATCTACAACGTCTGTGAAAATGCGATCAAGTATAATGTGTCAGGCGGTGAAGTGAAAATCTGGGCGGGCAATACACTCAAAGGACCGAAAGTGATTGTTCAGGATACCGGGATTGGAATACCGGAAGACCAGAAAGAACGTATTTTCGAGCGCTTTTACCGTGTGGATAAAAGTCATTCAAAAGAGACCGGAGGAACCGGTCTCGGACTTTCGATTGTGAAGCACGGTGCGATTTTGCACAATGCAGAGATTACAGTGAACAGTAAAGTTGGAGAAGGAACAAGAATGGAGATTTTGTTTGAGCGTAAATAATAAAAAATAGAATGTGCGGATGTTGCACATTCTATTTTTTATGAAAGATTATGCTTCTACAAATACTTCTTTACCCATTCCGCAGATTGGACATACCCAATCTTCCGGGATATCTTCAAAAGCTGTTCCAGGAGCGATTCCGTTATCTGGATCACCAACTTCTGGATCGTATTCATAGCCACATGGTTCACAAATATATTTCTTCATAGTAATACCTCCTTATAAATAACATGATAGATCAGTTACTATCATAATCTTTTTGACAAAATTTATTCTAGCAGAATTTTTGGTAAATGTCTAGACAAAAAATAGTAATCTTTCCTATTTTGTGCAATTTGCATAGATGTTATGTCTGAAAAGTTTGTGCATATATTAATAAAAAGAGAGAGTGGGTGTTTGGATGAAGAGAAAAAGTCTGATGTCTGTATTGGTTTGCTTGTTTATTTTAGGAACGTGTGTGGGTGCGGTGAGAGAAATATCTGTAAGCAACACAGTCAACGGCAGAGAATTGCCGATTTATTCTGTGGAGACAGAAGCAAAGCGGGTGGCGCTTTCCTTTGATGCAACATGGGGAAATGAATATATGAAGCAGATTTTGGATGTGCTGGATAAATATGATGTGAAGGCAACGTTTTTTCTTACAGGAAACTGGGTAGGAAAATATCCGGAAGATGTAAAACAGATTCAGCTTGCAGGGCACGATATCGGAAATCATAGTGAGAATCACAAATCGATGAGCCAGCTCTCAAAGGAAGCTTGCAAAGAAGAAATTGTATCTGTACACGAAAAAGTAAAAGCTTTGACGGGGATGGAGATGAAATTGTTTCGAGTTCCTTATGGAGATTATGATGATCAAGTGATCAAGACAGCAAAAGCTTGTGGGTATGAAGTGATACAGTGGTCGATTGATTCTCAGGATTGGAAGGATTATGGGAAGGAGAGCATTGTAAAAACTATTTTAGAAAATAAAGAATTAAAAGGTGGGGCGATTATTTTGCTGCATAGTGGAGCAAAATATACAAAAGATGCTTTGGAATCTGTGATTTTGGGGCTTCGAGAACAAGGATATGAATTGGTTCCGGTATCAGAACTGATTTATAAAGAAAATTATCATTTGGATGTGACCGGAAGACAGATAAAAAATAAATGAGAAATTAAGACTGATAAAATCATTTTAGAAGTAATTGACAAACGTAAAGCAGGTCGATATAATTATAAGAAACAAGGGCGTTTTCCGTAGAGTGAGAACGTCCATTTTTATTTCAGGATTTGGAGGGATATCAGTGAGAAACTATACAAAAAGAGACATATACAGACTTGTAGAAGAAGAGGATGTCGGCTTTATCCGGCTTCAATTTACAGATATATATGGAATGATGAAAAATATAGCAATCACGACAAACCAGCTGGAAAAAGCGCTGGATAACCGATGTGTGTTTGACGGTTCTTCCATCGAGGGATTTGCAAAGGATGAGGACTCGGATATGTATCTGTATCCGGATTTGAATACATTTGAGATTTTTCCGTGGAGACCACAGCAGGGAAAGGTTGCGAGACTCATTTGTGATGTGTATCGTCAGGACGGAACCCCTTTTGAGAATGATCCGCGGCATATTCTAAAAAAGACGGTTGAGAAAGCAAAATCTATGGGATATCAACTACAAGTAAGCCCGAAGTGTGAGTTCTTTTTGTTCCATACAGATGATCATGGACTCCCGACAACCGTATCCCATGAAAATGCAGGATATTTTGATTTGGGACCTTTGGATTTCGGGGAGAATGCAAGACGTGACATGGTCCTGACATTGGAGGATATGGGGTTTGAGATCGAGACTTCTCATCATGAAGCGGCTGCGGCACAACATGAGATTGATTTCCGATATGATGAGACATTGGCTGCCGCCGATAAGATGATGACATTTAAACTTGTGGTAAAGACGATTGCAAAACGGCACGGACTGCATGCAACATTTATGCCGAAACCAAAATCAGGAGAAAATGGTTCGGGTATGCATCTGAATATGTCTTTGACAAAAGACGGAGTGAATCTGTTCGCCGATGAGAATGGTGAGAATGGACTGAGTCAGGAAGCAAGTTATTTCATCGGAGGAATTATGGCGCATATTCAGGCGATTACACTGATCACCAATCCGATTGTAAATTCTTATAAAAGACTCGTGACAAGAAGAAAACCGGTATTTCGGATTCCGGCAGAGCGCGGGGAGAAAACGAGAGTTGAGTTTCGAAGTCCAGATCCATCTGCCAATCCATATCTCGCATTTGCAGTGTGTCTCGCGGCTGGATTAGAAGGAATTGAAAAGAAGATCCTTCCGCCGGAACACATGGAAAAATATAATGAGTTACTTCCCGGAAGTCTCCTGGAAGCAGTCAGAGCTTTTGAAGAGGATACATTTGTTCAAAATGTTTTGGGAGAAGATTTATCAGCCAAATATGTTATGGCAAAGAAAAATGAATATCAGCAGTTCCGAGAGTATGTGACAGGCTGGGAACTGGAAAAATATTTGCACAAGATTTGAGTCTTTCTGTAATGAATAACCCGTTGAGCCGAAGGAGGTAAGTATGAGTAAAATTATTGTTGTGTTTCCCAAAAAGGATACAGCAACGAATATTCGTAATATCTTAGTGCGAAATGGTCTGGCAGTTACAGGAATCGGGACGACAGGAGCCCAGGCAATACAAAGTGCGGAGACGTTGGATGAAGGAATTGTGATTTGCGGTTATAAGATGCTGGATATGATGTATACGGAATTGCGGGAATATCTGCCGGATACATTTGAGATGCTCGTGATCGCATCTCCGGATAAATGGGGAGATGGGATTGTAAACGGCGTGGTAGGACTTACGATGCCGCTGAAGGTGCATGATTTGCTCAGCACGCTGAACATGATGCTGCAGGCGATAGAAAGGCGGAGAAAGAAGAGGAATGCGAAGCCGAAAGCCCGCAGCGAGAAAGAACAGGCGTTACTGAGAGAAGCGAAAGTATTACTGATGAACCGTAACAACATGACTGAGGACGAGGCTCATCATTATTTGCAAAAATGTAGTATGGACAGTGGAACAAATATGGTAGAGACGGCACAGATGGTACTAAGTGTTATGTCAGGATAAGAGAGTTAGGAGAAATGAAATGAAATTTACGAAAATGCAAGGTTTGGGAAACGATTACGTATATGTGAATTGTTTTAAAGAGACTATTGAAAATCCGCCAGAGATGGCGAAAAAGGTAAGCAACCGGAATTTTGGAATCGGTTCAGACGGATTGATCATGATTAATCCGTCTGATGTGGCTGATTTTGAGATGGAGATGTACAACGCGGATGGTTCGAGAAGTGAGATGTGCGGGAACGGAATCCGCTGTGTTGGAAAGTATGTGTATGATTACGGTCTGACAGAGAAAGAGCACATCTCTGTTGAGACACTTGCCGGAATCAAATATTTAGATTTGACGGTGGAAGATGGAAAAGTGAAACTTGTAAAAGTAGATATGGGAAGTCCGGAGCTTGTGCCGGAAAATATTCCGATTGTGGCGGATGGGAACCGTGTGATTGATGAGCCTATCAACGTGAATGGAACTGAGTATCGTATGACCGGAGTCTCAATGGGAAATCCTCATGCGGTCGTCTATGTAGAAGATGTGAAAGGACTTGATATTGAGACAATCGGTCCGGCATTTGAGAATCATGAGCGTTTTCCGAATCGTGTGAATACAGAATTTGTGAAAGTGCTTGATCGAAATACAGTTGAGATGCGTGTGTGGGAACGTGGATCGGGAGAGACGATGGCCTGCGGAACGGGAGCGTGTGCAGTCGCAGTCGCATGTATTCTAAATGGATTTACAGAAGATAAAGTGACAGTAAAATTACTTGGAGGGGATTTACAAATCGAATGGGATAAAGAGGCGGACAAGATATATATGACCGGTCCGGCGGAAGTTTCATTTGACGGAGAAATAAACCTATAAACGGAGGAAAAAGAATATGTTTAAAATAAATGACAACTATTTGAAACTGCCGGGAAGCTATCTGTTTTCGACAATTGCAAAGAAAGTGGCTGCCTACACACAGGCAAATCCGGAACAGTCAATCATCCGGCTTGGAATCGGCGATGTGACACAACCGCTTGCTCCTGCGATTATTGATGCACTTCATACGGCGGTAGACGAGATGGGAGTGTCGGAGACATTTCATGGCTATGCGCCGGATTTGGGATATGAATTTTTAAGAAGTGCAATCGCAAAAAATGACTATGTCCAAAGAGGCTGCGACATCTCAGCGGACGAGATTTTTATTTCAGATGGTGCAAAATGCGATTCCGGAAATATTCAGGAGATTTTCAGTAAAGACAATAAAATTGCAGTATGTGATCCGGTTTACCCTGTGTATGTGGATACGAATGTCATGGCAGGGCGCACCGGAGTGTATGATGCAAAGACAGAGATGTGGAGCGATGTGATCTATATGCCATGTACTGCTGAAAATGGATTTGCACCGGAATTGCCAAAGGAGACACCGGATATCATCTATCTTTGTTTCCCGAATAACCCTACAGGTTCGACGATTACAAAAGAACAACTGCAGGTGTGGGTTGATTATGCGAATAAAGTCGGAGCTGTCATCATATATGATGCGGCGTATGAGGCATACATTTCAGAAGAAGATGTGCCGCACAGTATCTATGAATGTGATGGGGCGAGAACTTGCGCAATCGAACTTCGCAGTTTTTCAAAAAATGCTGGATTCACAGGTGTCCGTCTTGGATTTACAGTCATTCCAAAAGAGTTGAAATGTGGAGATGTGACACTGCATTCACTGTGGGCGAGACGTCATGGCACAAAATACAATGGGGCGCCGTATATCGTTCAGCGAGCAGGAGAGGCCGTGTATTCAGAGGCTGGAAAGGCGCAGCTGAAAGAGCAGGTGGCGTACTATATGAAAAATGCAAAGACGATTTCGAATGGCCTGAAAGAAGCGGGATACACTGTATCAGGTGGAGTCAATGCGCCATATATCTGGCTGAAAACACCTGATCAGATGACTTCGTGGGAGTTTTTTGATTATCTGTTAGAGAATGCAGGAATTGTTGGAACACCTGGATCTGGATTTGGTCCGAGCGGAGAAGGGTATTTCCGACTGACAGCGTTTGGAACATATGAAAATACAGTTGCAGCGATCGAGCGGATTCAAAAATTGTAATAAAACAAAGGAACGTGGGAAAAATTCTCACGTTCCTTAAAAAATAATTATCTATTTAAAATTAATTTTGTCAATTCAACTGGCTCTACAATTTTTCCGTCTTTGTATACACGCATGTTACCAGAAGCGATCTCATCAATTAAGATTACTTCGTCGTTGTTGTAACCAAATTCGAATTTGATATCCCATAAATCAAGACCGATTGATTTTAAATCATCAGCAACGATCTTTGTGATCTTTAATGTCTGTTCTTTCATGCTTTCGAACATCTCAGGTGTCATGATTCCCAGAGCTGCAAGACCTTCACTTGTAACAAGTGGATCGCCAAGAGCGTCATTTTTGAAAGTACATTCTACATATCCACCGTCTAATACAGTTCCGTCCTCCATGTACTCTCCGTATCTGCGGATAAAGCTTCCTGTTGCAACAAGGCGGCAGATTACTTCAAGTCCGTGTCCGAATACAGTTGCTGGAAGTACTTCCATAGTAGCTTCTTCTACATTTGCACTTACATAGTGTGTTTTGATTCCGGCTTCTTTTAATAATTCAAAATAATGAACAGAAGTCTCTAAGTTTGCTTTTCCGATTCCTTCGATTGTTAAACCAACAGCGTTTTCGCCTGGATCAAATACTCCGTCTTTTCCAGTACAGTCATCTTTAAATTTTAATAATACATTTCCGTTGTCAAGGCTAAATACGTCTTTTGTTTTTCCTTCATAAATCTTTTTCATCTTAAAATATCCTTTCTGTGTTTGAATTAAGGGCTAGAATAAAAACCTTACCTTTATTTTTTATCACAAAATTGGAATTTGTACAATTTATTTTTGGTAAAGATTTCAAAAAAAGTGATTTTGTATAAAAAAATAAAAAAAACAGATTAAAAATTAGATACATCGTATCTGTAATTCTATGATGTGTTCATTTGCATCTTCAGACTGATGGATGTCAACCCAAAGAATTTCAAGAACAGGATCGACAGGTGTCAATCCGTTTTTGGATGCATAGTCAAGCATTTTTGGTATATATGTGGCGTTTTGGTTGCAGCTTCCCTGATAGCAAAGTGAAAGATAATTACCGGCGGGAAGAGTGTCGTTTCCGTGCTCATCAATGATAAATACAGCCTGATAATCCTGAAAATGTTGTTTGCGCACATCGTTTAAAGCAAGAAGAGAGCCAATCCGATTATTTCCGATGATATAAAGATTATGTTCATCTTTATTTAACAGCTGCTTGATCAGAACGTCCATCTCCTCATCTGTCTGGTAACCGGACTGTATCATATGGCAATGTCTCGTATGGTGATAAGTCTGCTCTATGATGCCAAGAGGATGGCGCCTGACGTCTTTTAAAGTCTGAAGACGATTTTGAACATTTTCTCTCAGCGCATATAATTCTTTCAGTTTGTTATCAATTGCAGACAATTCCTGTTCAAACAGAGATTCGGTAGAGGTGATGCTGCGGTTATTCAGATAGTCTTTAATCTGTTCCATTGAAAAATCCAGATTTCGCAGGTCACGAATGACATTCAGACGCCAAATATCATGAAGGCTATATAGCCGGTAATCATTTTCGCTGCGCTTGGGAGTCAAAATCCCAAGTTTTTCATAATAACGCAAAGAATCCGTTCCAATGTGATAAAGTTTTGCGATTTCCCCAATTTTAAAATATTTTTTCATAATGCATATCTCCTATTTATTCGCTGGCAGGTACAGAGGTTTCGTCTAAATTGAAATTTTGGACAAAATCAATCAATAGTGACGATACCATAACGGTTATTACAGAAAAAATGATTCGTTCAAAAGGAATGTAAGACAAAGATAATCCAAGTACCAGAAAATCCGTAAACAGATAGGATCTGGAAAGGCGCCAACGCGTCACTTTTGAAATTGTGAGTGCCAGCGCGTCATCACCACCACTTGAACCGCCTTGCCGAACGATCAGACCAACTCCGATTCCGACAAAAATACCTCCAAGCAAAGCGCAGACAAGTGGATAAGGTGTCAGATTCGGAATGACCGGAGGGAATAATTCCCAAATTTCAAAAAACAAAGAGACGCTGAGCGTAGAGATAATGGAAATCTTGATAAATCTACCGCCCAAATATTTGAAGGCAAGCAGATAGCAGGAAATATCCAGTATCGGAGTGATAACAGAAGGAGAGATGCCAAACCAGTGATTGATAAGCAGCATCATGCCAAGCACGCCTCCTTCGGTAATTCCTGTCTGTTGATGAATATTGTAAATTCCAAAAGAACAAATGGCAGCGCCAAGTACGATCCATGTGATCTTTTTAAGAGTAAATCCGTCTGTGAACCGTTCCCAAATCGTTTTCATTATGAAGTACCTCCTAGATTTGATAATCAAATGGTAAACCTTAGTATAATGCCAAGGTCAAGGGATTTCTAGTGCGAATTGTAAGAAAAAACAAAAAAATAAAAAAAATTTAAAAAAGTGCTTGCAATTTTTTGAAATATATGTATAATAATATTTGTTCGCAAGAGAACACAGAACATTGCGGAATGGTGTAATGGTAGCACAGCAGACTCTGACTCTGTTAGTAGGGGTTCGAATCCCTTTTCCGTAGTTACAAAAAACGGAGTGTGGCTCAGCTTGGTAGAGCGCTACGTTCGGGACGTAGAGGTCGCGTGTTCGAATCACGTCACTCCGATTTTTTATTGGAATATTGTTTAGCGATAAGCTTTGAGATGAGATGGCAGAGATTATGTTATTTTATCTGAAAGCTTATTTTTTGTTGCGCAGGAAATCTTTAGTGCTTATTTTGGTAGAATACTATTGCTTAAATGCGGAAAAAAAGTTACTATATTTACTATAAGAAAAGAGAATATAGAAAAGAAAGAGAGAACGCGCATGAAAAAAGTAGAAAAAAGAAACTTTCAAAGTGTAAAAACAAAGCCGGGGTATGTCCGTACGGCGTTGCCTTTATTGTTATTGGTTGTTTTTGCGATTATGGGCTTGGTAATCGTGGAGATGATTATGGAAAAAGATTCTTACAAACCAGGAAAGATTACGGGTACTCATTACGAAAGTGAGATGCTGGGTATTTCTTTTGACGCGCCGGAAGGATTTGAGATGCCTTCTCAGGATCAGATTGATGAGCAATTGAAATCAAGTGTTTCTTTTGCTAATGTAATGAAAAGTACAAGTGGAAGACGCATGGAGATGGCAGCGATATCGGAAAAAGGAACATCTGTCAGTGTGATTACATGGAACATGGAAGGTGACGATATGTCGGCAGAACAATATGTGGAGTCCAGTAAAAAGACGGTTATGCAGCAATATGAGACGAAAGTAAAATTTACAAATGACGGAGAGATATTTTCAAAAAAAATTGCAGGTGAGACATACGAATGTCTGAAACTTGATTTTACATCGGATGACACAAAGCGATGCAGTGAGTCGTATGTCCGTATGGTAGATGGATATGCGGTGCTGATCGGTATTGCGTATGGACCTGAGAATACAGCGGAGCGAGATGCTGTTTTAGAGGCTGTAAAAGCATTGTAAAAAGAGAGGGGAAAAGATGTTTGGAGAAGTGATCAGACTATGGGAAAACGGAGAATATTCGTATCCGCTTGCATGTGGATTTGTACCGAATCTGGTGAGTTATATTCATGAAGATGAAAAAATCAGACCTTGCATGATCATCGTTCCGGGCGGTGGGTATCGATTTGTCTCGCAGCGGGAAGGTGAGATTGTGGCAAGAACGTTTTATGATAAGGGATATAACACGTTTGTGCTGACGTATACGACTGATTTGACGATGACAGAACCGTTAAAGGAGCAGCCGATGAAAGATTTGGCGCGTGCCATCCGCAAGATCAGGCAGGGAGCGGAACGATATCAGATAGATCCGGAAAAAGTTATTTTGTGTGGATTTTCGGCAGGTGGTCATCTTTGCGCAAGCGTGTGTGTACACTATGAAGATATTCAGGATGAGCACAGAGTGTATAAACATTTCTCGTGCAGACCGGACGCGGTAATTTTATCCTATCCGGTTATTACTTCCGGAGTATATGCGCATAGAGGTTCATTTGAAGCGCTATACGGAAAAGAGCCTTCTGAAAAAGAGATGGAATATATGTCGCTGGAAAAGCATGTGACAGAGAAAATGCCGCCTTGCTTTGTGTGGCACACGGTAGATGATCAGACCGTGCCGGTGGAGAACAGCCACTTGTTTGCAAGAGCCTGTAAAGATCAGGGCGTTTTGTATGCGTTCCACATATTTTCACATGGAAAGCATGGCTTGTCACTTGCCAATGAACAGTGGGCGAGCAGAGAATGCGGAGGCGCATATACAAAAGAGCAGATGCAGCTTTTAGTAAAAAGTATCGAAAATGGAACGATTACATTGCCGAAAGAGGCAGAAGAAAAAGTTTATGAAGAAGTCACAAAGGTTCGACCGAAAGATGAACCGAATGAGGAAGTGTCTATTTGGCCGGAGCTTGCCGACCGTTGGGTGAAAGCAATTTTGGTAAACGTTAAGAGGAATGTCCGATAAAGGAGGAGCCTGATGAGAAGACGAAGATGTAGCTTATGCGGCGGAAAACTGGTAAACAATAAATGCGTGGAGTGTGGTCTGGACAATTCAAAAAGTGATACATCTTACAGAGTGAATGAAAGCAAATGCACTCATGAGCCTTTGACGCATGTACATCATGAGGCGGAGAAAGTTTCGAAAGTCCATACTGTGGAGAAGAAGCCGGCAAAACAATTTCAGAAGGGCAAACATACGGTTAAGATTTTCGTTGTCATAGGGATTCTGATATTTGTAATCACTGGATTTGCCCAAATTGCTCAAAAGATACAAATGAGCAGTTGGAAAGAAGAATCTGTGGAGGAATATGATCCATATAAGTATTTGGAGAAGACACTGCCTGAGACAGGAGAGCACTTTGAGGAGACCTACACGGGAGGAGAATATATTGTCGGGCTGCATATTCCGGAGGGGCAGTACCGGGTAGAATTGTTATCAGGAAGTGGAAGCGTTGATTTGGAAGATAGTGAAAACCATGTGTACTATTCTGAATTTTTGGCAGATGCACAAGAGGAAGGTGTCGAAAGAGAGATAGAAGATTTCCGTTTGTTTGCAGGGGCGAAAGTAGATATAGATTCACAGTTGGAAGTAAGATTCATCTCTGAGAATGCACAGGTGCAAGGAATGAAATCGGGAATGGAAAATCCTTTGACAGAAAGCGTGGAGATCAAAGAGGATGTGGTTGCGGGGAAAGATTTTCCGGCGGGAGTTTATGATGTCACGTTTCGGCGTCCTGATGAAGAGAAGTATGGAATGGGATATATGAAATACATTGTGCCGGGTACCATTCGCGAAGAGGATATTGAAGAGTATGAAATAAGCACAGGAAGTGTGCTGCTTGGAGAACCGGGGGAAATTTACCACAACGTGGTGTTGCCGGAAGGAACGACCGTGACGGTGGAAGAAGGAATTATCATTCTCACACCGAGTGAGAAAATTGAATCGGAAGATTATGGGGCATATTATGCAGATCAGTATGTAGAATAGTATCAGGGCAGAGTGTAATCACTCTGCCCTGATACTATTCTACTTTATATTCTAAGATATAGTCGTCCATCACATAACCTTGTCCGATATCGGTTACTTCGGTTCTCACTTTTTGAAATCCGAGATGTTCGTAGACCGCAAGTGTGCTCTCGTTAAAACGATTGCAGGTAAGCCAAATCTTATTCAGATTTCTCATCTTGCAGATCTCGATAAATTTCCGGAACATATAAGATGCGATTTTTTTGCCGCGAAAATCTTTATGTACATAGAGCTTGCTTAAAAACAGGCTGCCATTTTCTTCGTGAATGCCGGCAAATCCAGCAAATGTGTACTCGTATGAAAATAAAAAATATTCATAATCATGATTGATCTGTTCTGCCAAAGCCTCCGGTGAAAGAAATTTTTCGAGCATATAATCAATCTGTTCTGTTGAAAGAATCGATGAGAAGTGTTCATGCCAGATTTCATCTGCAAGTGCGGAAACAGAAAAAATAAGCTCTTCATTTGTGACGGGAATAATTCTTAAACCATCCAAGATAGTAATCCTCCTTTGTTTGAGTGTTGCTGTTTACAGTAACACGTGATTAAGTTTTATTGTAAAGGAAGAAAGAGTCGTATGTCAATGATAACAATTTATGCTATAATGAAAATAGTTAAAGTTGTTACTGAACAATAACTTATAGTTTGTTGGGAGGCATTTGAATGGAAGATTATGTGAGACTGAGAGAAGTAAAAAAGATATATAAGATGGGAGAAGTGGAGATTGCGGCTGCGGACGGAATTGATTTTTCTGTTGGAAAGGGAGAATTTGCAGTCGTTGTCGGAGCAAGTGGAGCGGGAAAGACTACTGTTTTGAACATTTTAGGAGGGATGGACACGGCGACGAGCGGAGAGGTGATTGTAGATGGAAATGATATCACAACCTACAATACAAAGCAATTGACGGCATACAGAAGAGATGACATCGGATTTGTGTTTCAGTTTTACAATCTGGTTCCGAATCTGACTGCGCTGGAAAATGTAGAACTGGCACTTCAGATTTGTAAAGATCCTCTGGATGCGATGGCGGTGCTTGAAGATGTCGGACTGGGAGAACGGGCGGCGAATTTTCCGGCGCAGCTTTCCGGCGGGGAGCAGCAGAGAGTTTCTATCGCAAGGGCGCTGGCAAAAAATCCGAAATTGTTACTTTGCGATGAGCCAACCGGAGCGTTGGATTACAATACAGGAAAAGCAATATTAAAACTGTTGCAGGATACGTGTCGTAAGAAGGGGATGACGGTCATTTTGATTACGCACAATTCGGCGATTGCACCGATGGCAGACCGTGTGATTAAAATAAAGAACGGAAAGGTTTCTAAAGTGACATTGAATGAGAATCCGATTCCGGTTGAGACGATTGAGTGGTAGATAAGTATGAAAAAACGAGCGTTGAGAAAAGATTTTTATATGGAGATACGAAAAAGCCTGGGACGTTTTTTGTCGATATTTTTTATCGTAGCATTGGGCGTATCATTTTTTTCCGGAATTCGAGCATCGGAACCGGATATGAGAATTTCCGGAGATGCCTATTTTGATGAAAAAAATCTGATGGATATCAAGGTGATCAGCACGATGGGACTGACAAAAGATGATCTGCATGCGATTGAAGGACTTTCAGATGTAGCTAAAGCAGAGGGCGGTTTTAGTCAGGACATGCTGCTTAATATAGATGATAATCAAAAGGTTCTTCATGTGATGTCTATTCCAAAGTCCATGAATGAGTTGACGGTAAGTGAAGGAAGAATGCCTGAAAAAGAAGGAGAGTGTCTTGTAGATATAGATTTTTTAGAAGGTACTTCTTATCGGATTGGTGATACGATTACGCTGACGGGAGAAGATTCCGGGATATTGGAGGTCAAAGAGTTTAAAATCGTGGGAACGGGAAGCAGCCCGTCCTACATCTCGTTTGGAAGGGGAAGCAGTCTGATTGGAACAGGAACGGTCAGTGGGTTCCTCGCTGTGACAGATGAAAATTTTTCTCCGGATACCTATACAGAAATTTATGTAAAAGCAGCAGGGGCAAAAGAGGAAACTGCGTTTACAGAGGGGTATCAAAAGAAAGTGGATCATGTGATTGATGAGATTGAGAAAATTACAGATGCCAGATGTGAGGCGCGGAAACAGTCTCTGGCAGCTGAGGCGAACAAAGAGATTGACAAGGCGAGACAGGAGTTGGAAGACAGAAAAGCGAGCGCGCAGCAGGAACTTTCTGATGCAGAACAAAAGCTGAAAGATGGAGAGACACAGATCCAGAATGCGAAAGCAGAAATTGCATCTGGAAAAGAGCAGATTGAAAATGCGAAACAGACCTTATATCAAAAGCAGAAAGAACTGGATGCCGGACTAGAAGAGTATCGCATCGGAAAAGAAACACTGGATAGCCAAAAAGAAGAATTAGAGAAAAAAGAAAAAGAATATCAGCAGCAGGCTGAGGCGGCAGTGCCACAGATTGAGGCTGCCGAGAAGCAGATTGCAGATGCCAGAGCCAAGTTAGACGCGGGATGGCAGCAGTACAATACCATCAAAGACAGCGAAGCCCCAAAAGATCAGGCAATCGCAGCAGAGCTATTGAAACAGTTGAATGCAGGGGAGGCAGAACTTAAGGCGAACATAGAAAAGCTTACTGCGATGAAAAATCAGTTGTCAGAAGGGAAAATCGCGATTGAACAGGCAAAAGAACAGCTGAGCGCCGGAGAAGAATCGCTGTCTGGCGCACTGAAGACAATCCAGAATGGGCAGGCTCAGATTGATACAGCGTGGGAAGAGCTGCATGAAAAAGAAGAGACACTTGACAGTGGAGAAAATACTTTGCAGGAACAAGAACAGACGCTCATTAAAAGTAGGGAAGAGTATGAGACTGCAAAGACGGAGGCGCAGGCAAAGATTGAAGAAGGGGAACAAAAGATCAAAGATGCCCAGAAAGAGATTGCAAAGATAGAAACTCCGACATGGTATGTATATGACAGAAGCACTTTGCCGGAATATTCAGAATATGGAGAAAATGCGGATCGCATGCGGGCAATCGGGAAGGTGTTTCCGGTGTTGTTTTTCCTTGTGGCGGCGTTGATCAGCCTCACGACAATGACACGAATGGTTGAAGAGCAGAGAGTGGAGATCGGAACACTTCAGGCACTCGGATACAGCAAGATTGATATTGCGAAAAAATATTTGAATTATGCACTTTTGGCAACGCTTGGAGGCAGTGTGTTCGGGGTGCTGATTGGAGAGAAACTATTCCCGTTTATTATTGTGTATGCCTATAAGATTATGTATCAGCATCTTCCGCATATCATTGTGCCGTATCATGTGTCATATGCGGTCATGGCTACCGCAGCAGCAGTATTATGTACATTTGTGGCAACACTGGCAGCCTGCTATAAAGAACTGATGGCATTGCCGGCGATATTAATGCGTCCACCATCACCAAAACAAGGCAAAAGAATTTTTTTAGAGCGTATTACATTTATTTGGAAACATTTAAGTTTCATTTGGAAATCCTCTATTCGTAACCTTTTCAGATATAAAAAACGGTTTTTTATGACGATCATTGGAATTGGTGGTTGTATGGGATTGATGTTAGTGGGATTCGGACTCAAAGATTCCATTACCAATATCGCAACGCTCCAATATGGAGAATTGCAGGAGTATGACGGGATGGTATATTTGTCTTCGGACTTATCAGATCAGGAAAAGATGAGTTTAAGGGAAACGCTTGAAGGAGAACATCAGATTGATACGTATTCGGAAGTCATGATGAAAAATAAGACAGTGAAGAGCGCGGCAGGAGAAGAGGAAATCTACCTGAGTGTTCCGGTAAAGGAGCATGGTTTGGAGCCATTTATGACATTTCGAAATCGTGTTACAAAAGAAGAATATGAATTGACAAATGAAGGTGTAATCTTAACAGAGAAGGCAGCCACCGAATTAGATGTGAAATCAGGAGATATGATTACCATACAAGAAGATGCCGGTGACGTAAAGGTGAAAGTTGTGTCGGTATGTGAAAACTACATTGGAAACTATATGTATATGACAACCGGATTATATGAAGAACTTTATGGAAAAGAGCCGGAAGAAAATAGTATTATGTTCAAGATGAAGAAATATGATGAAGAAGGTTTGATGGAAATTGGGAAAAAACTGATTGAGCAGGATGCAGTTTTGAACGTGACATATACAAATAATATGGAAGAGCGGATTGCAGATATGCTCGGCAGTCTGAATCTGGTTATTGTGGTACTTATTATCTCGGCGGGAATGTTGGCGTTTGTTGTGCTTTACAATTTGAATAACATTAATATTACAGAACGAAAACGAGAACTTGCAACCTTAAAAGTGCTTGGGTTCTATGATAAAGAGGTTGCATCGTATGTATTTCGGGAAAATATTTTGCTGACAATTATTGGATCGCTGGTTGGAATGGGAATCGGAAAGATTTTGCATCAATTTGTGATTGTTACCGTGGAAGTGGAAGGAATTATGTTTGGAAGAAATATTGATTTTCCAAGCTTTTTGTACAGCTTTTTATTCACGGTTGGATTTTCATTGTTTGTGAATTGGGTAATGTATTTCAAATTAAAGCGTATAGATATGGTTGAATCACTGAAAAGTGTAGAATAGTTTATGAGAATTTAATAAAGTTCATAAGATTATTAGCACTCACTTTAAAAGAGTGCTAATTTTCTATTGACATTTAAAAATCAGAGTATTAATATATCAAATAGATGAGGCAAAACGCCGAGAATTGATAATTAAAGATAAAAAGGAGTTGTTAGAAATGGGTGCAAAACACGGTAACCTTTCAATTAACAGTGAAAATATTTTTCCAATTATAAAAAAATGGATGTATTCAGATCACGACATTTTTGTGCGTGAGTTGATTTCAAATGGTTGTGATGCGATCACAAAATTGAAAAAGTTAGATATGATGGGAGAATATCAACTGCCGGATGACTATAAAGCAAGCATCAAGGTAGTGGTAAATCCGGAAGAAAAAACATTGAAATTTATTGATACCGGTATTGGTATGACTGCGGATGAAGTAGAAGAATATATTACACAGATTGCATTTTCCGGTGCAACAGAATTTCTTGAAAAATATAAAGACAAGACAACAGAAGACGATATGATCGGACACTTTGGTCTTGGATTTTATTCGGCATTTATGGTAGCAGAGGAAGTTCACATTGATACATTGTCTTACAAAGAAGGTGCGGCTCCGGTACACTGGACATGTGACGGCGGCACAGAATATGATATGGAAGAAGGCAGCAAAAACACAGTTGGAACAGAGATCACGTTGTTCCTGAATGAAGAAAGTGTGCAGTTTTCGAATGAATATCGTGTGAGAGAAGTGATTGAAAAATACTGTTCTTTCATGCCGGTAGAGATTTTCCTGTCAAAAGAAAATGCAGAACAAGAATACGAGACAATTTTGGAAGAGGAATTGAAAGATGATGATGTCATCGTGGAACGTATTCATGAAGAAGCAAAGATGGAAGAAAAAGAAAATGAGAACGGCGAGAAAGAGATGGTGGAAGTTTCACCGGCAGTAGATAAAGTGAAAATCAACAAACGTCCGGTTTCTCTGAGTGATACAACTCCACTTTGGACAAAACATCCAAATGACTGTACAAAAGAGGATTATATCGAATTTTACCGCAAAGTGTTTATGGATTACAAAGAGCCATTGTTCTGGATCCATCTGAATATGGATTATCCATTCAATTTGAAAGGTATTTTGTATTTCCCGAAAATCAACACAGAGTATGATTCCGTGGAAGGAAAGATTAAATTATACAATAATCAGGTATTTATCGCAGATAATATCAAAGAAGTCATTCCGGAATTCCTGATGCTGTTAAAAGGTGTGATTGACTGTCCGGATCTTCCGCTGAATGTATCACGTAGTGCATTGCAGAACGACGGATTTGTAAATAAAATCTCAGATTACATTTCAAAGAAAGTGGCAGATAAGCTTACAGGAATGTGTAAGACCGACAGAGAATCTTATGAAAAATACTGGGATGATATCAGCCCATTTATCAAATTCGGCTGCTTGAAAGATGAAAAATTCTGTGACAAGATGAGTGATTACATTTTATTCAAAAATATTGACCATGAATATTTGACACTCAAAGACTGCATTGCAAAAAATGGTGGTGCGCAAGAGGCGAAGGCTGAAGAAGAAAAGACAGAGGCATCAGAGGGCGAAAATACAGAAGAAAAAGCAGAAGAGAAGAAAGTAACAATTTACTATGTGACAGACGAACAACAGCAGAGCCAGTACATTAATATGTTCAAACAGGAAGGTTTGGATGCAGTGCTGCTGACACATAATATTGATTCTCCGTTTGTGACACAGCTTGAGCAGCGCAATGAGAATGTACAATTCCAGCGTATCGATGCAGATTTGACAGACACATTCAAAGAAGAAGTTGCAAAAGAGGAAGAAGAAGCATTCAAGGCAGATACAGAGACATTGACTGATGTATTCCGCAAAGCATTGGAAAATGACAAGCTGGAAGTTAAAGTAGAGAAGCTGAAAAATGAAAATGTGGCATCTATGGTAACATTGTCAGAGCAGTCACGCCGTATGCAGGAAATGATGAAGATGTACAATATGTACGGAATGGATCCATCTATGTTCGGAACAGATGTGACACTTGTATTGAATGCAAATCATCCATTGGTACAGTATGTACTCAAAAATAAAGATGGAGAACATGTACCAATGTTCTGTAAACAGTTATTTGACCTTGCAATGTTGAGTAACAAACCGTTGAATCCGGAAGAAATGACAGCGTTTATCAACAGAAGCAACGAGATTATGATGTTATTGGCAAAATAATAAGAGAAATAAAAGATGCGCAAATCCACAGGTGGGTTTGCGCATTTTGTGGCTATGGAATAAATTTAGAAGAATTGGAGGATTGTGATGGAGATTAGAAAGTATCAGGCAGAAGATTTGGAAGAAATTGTGCAGCTCTTTTATGAGACAATTCAAACTGTGAATCGAAAAGATTATTCGCAGGAACAGGTGGAAGTGTGGTCAAACCGATGTGAGAATCTTAGAAAAAATAAAACATTTTTTGAAAAACTTTATACAGTCGTTGCCGTAGAGGGAGAGAAGATTATAGGATATGGAAACATAGACAGAACAGGATATTTGGACCATCTGTTTGTGCATAAAGATTTTCAAAATCAAGGTGTGGCAACGGCAATCTGCGATGAGTTGGAACAGCATGCCAAGAAATTTGGGCTTCAAAAGATCAGCGTACATGCTTCCATTACGGCAAAACCGTTTTTTGAAGGACGAGGATATGTGTTGGAAAAAGAGCAGCAGGTGGAGCTGGAAGGTGTGAAGCTGACAAATTTTGGGATGGGAAAATTCATTGATTTTAGGATAGGCAAGATGGAAAAAATGGAGTAAAATGAGGTTATAAAGAAAGGTCGATTTGAAAGCAGGGAGGGGAAATATGCCGGACAGAATCAGTAATATTATGTATCAGTTTTCACAGCAGATGAAGAAAATATTTAGGATCACCTTGGTAACATTCATGTTACTTAGTCTGTTTGGATGTTCGCAGAAAGAACCGTTAGAGGTTAAGAAGCATGCGGAAACTGATTTTTTGGAAGAACAGAAAGTCAGAGAAGACGAAGCAACCGTAATTAGTACTTATGATGTGACTGATCCGGAATTCGTTGAAGAGTATTCTGAACGGAATAAGCTGGTAACGAAAGTTAAATATTATGAAATGAGTGATGGTACATGGAGGACAGACACGCATACCTATAAATATAGACTGGAGATAACAGGAAGAATGAATGGAGCAGCTAAAGATCGTACATTTGTTTTCCTGAGTAACCTAGAGGATATTACGTTTGGACAGGCGTGGAAAGCAAGTGGACTAAGCAGTAATACGGCTGACTATTTCGAGGAAGAGGAAGCAAAACTTGTGGCTGTGAATAGAATAGGTTATCGTAGGAGCGAAGTGGAAAGACAATCCTATGATTATTATCAAAAAGCTCTTTGTAATGGCTCGCATATTGCATATTTGGTTTTTGACGAAAACTGTGTTGTTGGTGCGGGTGGTGTTAGCTTTTTTCAAGTAATGCCGACCTATAACAACCCAAGCGGAACTAAGGCATATATAATGAATATGTATACAAAGCCTGAGTACAGAAGGAAGGGCATTGCCTATAAAACATTAGATATGTTGATTAAAGATATTAAAGGCAAAGGCATTTCAGCCATTTCATTAGAGGCGACGGAGATGGGGAATACCAAAACTTGAGTCTGGGGAAGGTGGTAGTGTATGAAAAAAATTGGAATGGTGCTGTGCATATTTCTTTTTATGATTTCTATGACAGCGTGCAGTTCATCAAAAAATAACCCAGTTCATTTAGGCGTGAATGCAGTAATTACAGAAATTGATGAGGGAAACAGCACGATAACTGTAAAAGACGGTGCAGAAGAAGGCATTTTAGGTAAAAACTGTCTTATTGATTGTTCATCCATTCCTATGATTTACTGTGATTATGATACAGGACAAGTTGTAAGTATATCATTTGAGGATTTACAGGTTCAGGATGAAATCATTTTTAGTATTCGAAATTCAGAAATAGAGAATTCTAAAGACGAGGACGATAATGCAAGGACGCTCAAGGTTGAACAGTTGCAACTGAGTACGCAAAGAATGAAATAGTGATTTGTCTAGGAAGATAGAAAAAAGTGATTTTAGAATATTGAAAACGTGGAGGGATGGACTATGGGAGTTGTAGACGAGAAAGATTATATTATGCGAATGATAAAAGAAATGGTACAAGTATTGTTTTCTTTGGTATTTGGGAAGAAATATGTTTCTGTCGAATTAGAAGACGAAAATAAATATGAAGTCTCAGGGAATACGCTGAAATATTTTTTCGATATGATTGACCAGGGAGATATAAACGAAGCTGAGAATCTTTTGCTGGAAGATCTCGATTATACAAATAAAGAAGAAGTCATGGCGGCGGCATTTTTTTATCAACATCTAAGTCAAAAAGACGATGATTTTTTGAGAAGAAATGATTACACGAAAGAAGAAGTGCTTTTTGGGTTTAAGCAGTTACTTGAAAAATCCGGATATAAGGACTTAATTCGTTTAATAGGACGTGTTGATGAGGAAGAACGATAAGGTGCGAAAACACTCATTTTACCACGAATGAATGAAAATAAAAAGTAATAGAGATACCGTGACCTCTATTACTTTTTCATCTTATAAGACTTCTGCGCTAATCTCTTTTTTCAAAAAGAATCTTTGAACCATCTGATCCCATGCTTCCTCCAAAGACTTATCCAAAGTGAACAGTCTCATGGAAGTTCCGGTGACGCAGGTAAGATTCTGACCATCATATTTTAGATTGAGATACAATCCCTGCACATCTTGTGGCTGGAAATTCAGTTCCTGCTGTTTCAGTAATCTTTCAATATTCGCCTCTGACAGTCCGAATACAAAGCGAAAACTGAGGGGAGTTTTTTTACCCTTGATCAAAGAAAATGCGTACTCTCTAATATCTTTCCACAAAGAATAATCTTGGGAAGGAGCCAGGTCTTTCTCAAAAAAATCTTTTTTGAGAAATCCATTAATGGAAAATGTATTATAGGTGACAATTTCTCCTTCTATGAATAAAAATGAGTCGAAGGCGTCCGATAATAACAGCTTGGACATACATTCTTTTACTTCCGGTAATTTTAATGCAATCATGAGATCCTCTCCTTTTCATTCTTTTTCAAGAAATATATTCCGGCAATCAGTGTAATGAATTCAGCAAGCGGTACAGATACCCAGATTCCAATGACTCCGATAAGCGGAGGCAGCACAAATACAAAGATAATTGCAAGTACACACCCTCTGGAAAGACAGAGGAACAATGAAAGCTGTGGTTTTACTGTAGATTGAAAATAGCCAATGATAAACATATTCAATCCGATTACAAAGAATCCAACAAAATAAATACGAATTGCAGTGGATGAAAGCGCAAGTATTTGTTCATTTGGATTCATAAAAATATAAGTAAACAAATTTGGTACGATCAATCCTAAAACAGCCGGAACGGAGCAGATGATAAATGCAGTTTTCAGTCCCAGTTTTTTTACAGTCTCAATACGATCAATAAGCCCTGCCCCATGATTGGTCGAGATGATCGGCTGAGAAGCCTGGTTGATTCCGTTACACAGGCAGATGACTACAATAGCGGTATTTGTAATGACACCATACATGCTCACGCCGATATCGCCAATATATTTTAAAATCTGTAAGTTGAAAACAAACATAACAATTCCGGACGAGACTTCCACAAGAAAGCTTGTAAATCCATTTTTGTAGATACTTGTGATGAATACAGGTGAAAATTTCTTTAAGCTAAAATGCAGTCCGTTTGACTTAGAGCGAAAATGGAACAGCAAAATAACAGTTGTAAGTACGGATCCAAGCACACTTGCAATTGCTGCTCCGGCCATGCCCATTTTACAAGGAAATACAAAAACAATATCTAAAACAACATTCAGGACACCGCCGGATACAACGGCAATCATGGAAAGCTTTGGTGCACCATCATTTCTTACAAAGGTCTGTAAAAAAGTGGAGAATGCAAAAAAGCCAAGTCCCCAGATCACGTACGGCGCGTAATTGAGTACATAAGGCATTGTTACATCTGTTGCGCCAAGAAAACGTGCGATCGGTTCCATGAAATTTAAAAATAGAATCATGTATAAAATACAGGTGATGGCATTCAAAAGTACTGCGACAGAAAAATAACAGTTTCCGGTCTGAGTATCGCCTTTTCCGCGGGCGATCGACATTAAGACAGAACCGCCGACACCAAATAAAAGTCCGGTGCCAAAGAAAATATTAAACAGCGGGAGGACGATATTTAATGCAGCCATAGCATCAATGCCAATTCCTTTCCCGATAATAATTGTGTCAGCAAGTACATAAATAGACGTTACCATCGTTCCGCAGATAGAAGGAATGAGGTAACGAAAGAATAATTTTCGTACTGGCTCGGTTGTAAGTGTGTTTGTCAGCATAAAAAATCTCCTTTAAATAAAATCCAATAATGGTATTATAGCAGATACGTTGACTTTTGGAAACCAAAACAGTATCATGAAAGTTAAACAGCAATAAAAGGAGTAAAAAGCATGCAACAGACAAACTATATAGATAACTTACTTTCGCTTATCAGGAAGGCAACCTCACAGTTTCATACAGTGGAAGCAGTGAAAGATCAGTTAGCAAAGCAGGGATATGAGGAACTGTGTTGGAAAAACAACTGGAATTTGCAAAAAGGCGGGAAATATATGGTGATTCATCATGGCTCCAGTATTTTTGCATTTACGATCGGGAGTCGTTTTCAAGAAAAAGAGAGTTTCCGAATTGCGGCAGCACATGGGGATTTTCCGGGATTTCGTATCAAACCAAATCCGGAGGTGACTACAGAAAAATATGTACAACTTAATGTGGAGAGTTATGGCGGGGTGAATTTGTCAAGTTGGCTGGATCGTGGACTGTCTGCCGCAGGACGTGTCGTCTTAAAATCTGATGATGTATTTCGTCCAAAAGTTAGTCTCGTTGATCTCGAGAAAACATTATTTACGATTCCGAATATTGCGATTCATCTGGAACGAGAGATGAATAAGGGCGTAGAATTGAATAAGCAGACACAGATGCTTCCGATTGTGGGAATCTTGGAAGAAGAGGTGGATAAAAACTGCTTTTTGAGTGCGCTTGCGGAAAAGCTTCAAGTGCAGGTGGATGAGATTTTGGATTATGAATTGAATCTGTATAATGCAGACAGGGCAGAGAAGATAGGATTGCACGAAGAATTCCTCTCGGCGCCGAGACTGGATAATCTCACGTCTGTTCAGGCGCTTGTCGATGGAATTTTAGAAGGTGAACGAAAAGAAGGGCTGAATGTGATCGCGATATTTGATCATGAGGAGGTCGGCAGCAGGACAAAGCAGGGAGCCGGATCTATGATGCTTCCGTATTTGCTGGAGAAAATTTATCTTTCACTTGGAGGGTCTGAACAGATGTACAAGAATGCACTTGCGGAGGGGCTTTTAATGTCTGTGGATGTCAGTCATGGATTTCATCCAAGCTATGGGGGAAAATATGACCCGACAAATAAGAATATGTTGAATCAAGGGTTCTGCATTAAAGAAGCATGCTCACAAAGCTATGCAACAGACAGTGAAGCGGTCGGAATCGTGCAGCAGATTTGTGAAAAAGAACAGATTCCGTATCAAAAATTTGTAAATCGTTCGGATGTGACGGGGGGCGGAACACTCGGTTCAATCGCATCGGCGATGCTTCCGGTGAGAACGGTAGATTTGGGTGTGCCGTTGCTTGCAATGCATTCCAGCAGAGAACTGATGGGAGCAAAAGATCAGGAGAGTCTGACCAGATTTATCAAGGCATATTTTAGTTTATAGGAGAAAAGATGAGAGAAAATCAAACTACAGAGACAACAGTAAGATTGAATAAGTTTTTGAGTGAGGCAGGCGTCTGTTCCAGAAGAGAGGCAGACCGTCTGATTGAAAACGGGAAAGTGACCGTGGATGGAAAGCGTGCAGAGATGGGAATGCGTGTCAGTCCTTCCCAGAGAGTGTGTGTAGGCAAGAAAGAAGTGCGGCAGAAAAATGAGATGGTGCTGCTTGCGGTCAACAAGCCGGTTGGAATCGTCTGCACAGAAGAAAAAAAAGAAAAAAACAATATTATTCGGTTTTTGAATTATCCGACAAGGGTCACATATATCGGAAGGCTTGATAAAGATTCAGAAGGGCTGCTTTTGATGACAAATAATGGAGACATTATCAATAAGATGATGCGCGCAGGAAATCAGCATGAAAAGGAATATAAAGTTACAGTCAATAAGCCGGTGACAAAAGAATTTATTGAGAAGATGGCAGAAGGTGTGCCGATTCTTGATACGGTCACGAGAAAATGTAAGGTGGAGATGCTCGGAAAATATAAATTCCGGATTATTTTGACACAGGGACTCAACAGGCAGATTCGCCGGATGTGTGAATATCTTGGCTATAAAGTGACAAGACTGGAACGTATCAGGGTAATGAACATCACACTTGGAGAGTTAAAGCCGGGGGAATACCGGAAGGTGACGGAAGCAGAAATTCAAAAATTATATGAATTGATCAAGGATTCTTCCAATGAGACGGTGATCCCAAAGAAACAAGAACAATGAGGTAGAAAGCATGGAACAAAAAAAACAGCGTATGCAGGAACTGGTACAATTGCTGAATGAGGCAGGAAAGGCATATTATCAGGGAACTGCGGAGATTATGAGCAACTATGAATATGACAAACTTTACGATGAGTTACTTGCGTTGGAAAAAGAACTGGGAATTACATTGGCATCAAGTCCTACAGTCAATGTAGGATATGAGGTGCTAAGTGAGCTTCCGAAAGAACGGCATGAAAAACCGATGCTTTCTTTAGATAAAACGAAGGAAGTGTCGAAATTAAAAGAATTTCTGGGAAGCCAGAAAGCAAGGATTTCCTGGAAATTAGATGGGTTGACCATAGTGCTGACATATCAGAATGGAACTTTACAAAAAGCAGTAACAAGGGGAAATGGAGAGGTCGGAGAGGTTATCACTAACAATGCGAAGGTATTTAAGAACCTGCCGCTTCATATCTCTTATCAGGGAGAATTGATTCTGCGTGGAGAGGCCATCATCGGCTATCGTGATTTTGAAAAAATCAATGAAGAGATTGAAGATGTAGATGCAAAGTATAAAAATCCAAGAAATCTGTGCAGCGGTTCAGTACGCCAGCTGAATAATGAGATTACTGCAAAAAGAAATGTGAAGTTCTTCGCATTTTCACTTGTAAAAGCAGATGACGTAGACTTTAAGAATTCCAGGATTTATCAGATGGAATGGTTAAAAGAACAAGGATTTGAAGTGGTGGAAGGATATGAGGTCACAGCTGGCACGATTGAAGAGCGTGTGAAATTTTTTTCGGAGAAGATTGCAGACAATGATTTTCCGTCAGATGGCCTGGTGCTTGTATATGATGACATTGCATATGGGCAGTCGCTTGGTACAACCTCCAAGTTCCCGAGAGATTCCTTTGCGTTCAAATGGGCAGATGAGATCCGAGAGACGACCCTTCTTGAGATTGAGTGGAGTCCGTCAAGAACAGGGCTTATCAATCCGGTTGCAATTTTTGAACCGGTGGAACTGGAAGGGACGACAGTGAGCCGTGCGAGTGTTCACAATATCAGCATTATGGAAGAATTAGAGCTTGGCATTGGCGATACGATCGCAGTCTATAAAGCAAACATGATCATTCCGCAGATTGCAGAAAACCTGACGCGAAGCGGTGTGAAAGATATTCCTGAGGAATGTCCGGTCTGTCATGGTAAGACAGAGATCCGAAAAGTCAGTGATGCAAAGGCGCTCTACTGTACGAACGAAGAGTGCGGGGCAAAGCATCTGAAATCATTTGCGCTGTTTGTGAGCAGAGATGCGCTTAATATTGATGGACTTTCAGAGGCGACATTAGAGAAATTTATCGCAAAGGGATTTATCAATCATTATTCAGATATTTTTCATTTGGAGCAGTATGAAGATGAAATTAAATCCATGGAAGGATTTGGTGAAAAATCTTATGTAAATCTACAAAAAAGTATTGAAAAAGCACGTGTGACAACACTGCCAAAACTCATTTACAGTCTTGGAATAGCGAATATCGGGCTTGCCAACGCAAAGGTAATCTGTAAAGAACTGAACTTTGATATAGAGAAAATGCTTCATGTTACAGAGGAAGAATTGAGTGAAATATCGGGAATCGGTCCTGTGATTGCGAAAGCGTTTGTTTCCTATTTTGCAAAAGAGCAGCATGTGGAAGAATTCCGAAGACTTTTAACAGAATTGGAGATACCAAAGGAAGAAGAGAGCAAAGAGGCTCAGATTTTTGAAAATATGAACTTTGTAATTACAGGAAGTGTGGAACATTTTGCAAATCGAAATGAAGTAAAGGCTGTAATTGAAAGTAAAGGAGGAAAGGTGACGGGCTCTGTCACTTCTAAGACAAACTATCTGATTAATAATGATATAGAGTCAACTTCTTCAAAAAATAAAAAAGCGAGAGAGCTGGGGGTTCCGATTATCTCAGAAGAGACATTTTTAAAAATGCTGGAAGGTGAATAAAGAATGCAGATAGAAGAACTCGTTCCATTTTGGGCGAAACTTACAAAAGAAGAACAAGAGGAACTGAAAAACAGGATACTGGTACAGAATGTGAAAAAAGGAACCATTATACACAATGGTTCGGAGGACTGTACAGGGTTGATCATTGTGGAAGAAGGACAACTTCGCGCATATACGCTGTCGGAAGACGGGAAAGAGATCACATTATACAGAATGTTTCAAAGAGATGCCTGTCTTTTTGCGGCATCCTGTATTATGAATAATATTCAGTTCGAGGTGATTATAGAGGCGAGAGAAGATTCTAAGGTTCTGACAATACCGACCTCTGTTTATCAGAATTTGATACATACCTCTCTTCCGGTTGCCAATTTTACAAACGACCTCATGGCGTCGAGATTTTCAGATGTGATGTGGGTGATGGAACAGATTTTAAATAAAAGTGTGGATGTGAGACTTGCCGCACTGCTTGTGGAAGAGATGGAGATTACAGGAGAGAGCATGCTGAAAATGACACATGAAGAGATCGCGCACCATCTGGGAACGGCAAGAGAGGTGATTACCAGAATGCTGAAGTATTTTCAGAAAGAACAGCTTGTCAGCCTGTCGCGCGGGAGCATTGAAATCATAGATGAAGATCGTCTGTATGAACTTGCGAAAGACAGCAGAAGATAAAGTGTGACAATGTCACAGAAAGAGAATGTCATATCTTGTATGATAGAGTCATCAAGAAACAGAAAATTATATTGTAGGAGGAAATAGATATGTCAGTAATGAAAGTAACAAACAGCAACTATACACAAGAGGTTTTGGAGTCAAATGTCCCGGTATTAATTGACTTTTTCGCAGACTGGTGCATGCCTTGCAAGATGTTTGCGCCAATTGTAGATGAGGTGGCAGCAGCACATGAAGGAAAAGTAAAGGTCGTAAAAATCAACATCGATGATGATCCGGAACTGGCTCAGGAGTATCGTGTGATGAGCATTCCGACATTGAAGCTTGTGGATGCAAAAGAAGTGAAAGGAACCAATGTAGGAGCGATGTCAAAAGCAGAGCTTGAGAGCTGGCTGCTCGGACACGGTGTACAACTGTAGGAGATGTGAGATGGAAAATAAAAATTTTTATGATGTGATTGTCATCGGAGGCGGTCCCGGAGGATACGGGGCTGCGCTTTACACATCAAGGGCAAACTTAACCACGCTTGTAGTAGAAAAATTCGCTCCGGGCGGACAGATGGGGACGACAGAGATCGTAGAAAATTATCCGGGGTTTACAGAAGGAATCAATGGATTTGAACTTGGAATGCAGATGAAGCAGGGCGCAGAGCGGTTCGGCGTGGAGACAAAGATCGCGGAAGTGCAGAGTGTGGATTTAGAAAAACAGCCGAAAGTTATCGTTACATCAGATGGAACATACGAGGCGAAGACGGTTATTCTTGCGATGGGAGCTTATCCGAGAGAACTTGGACTTCCAAATGAAAGAGAACTGAGAGGGCGTGGAGTATCTTACTGCGCAACCTGTGATGGAATGTTTTACAGAGGAAAGACAGTTGTGATCGTAGGTGGTGGAAATACTGCGGTTGCAGATGCTTTGTTTTTATCTAAAATCTGTAAAAAAGTATATCTGGTGCACAGAAGAGATGAGTTGAGAGCATCCAAGACATATATGGATTCCCTGAACGAGGCAGAAAATCTGGAATTTATCTGGAATTCAGAAGTGGTGGAAGTGCTTGCAGATGATCTTGTCACCGGAGTGAAAGTGAAAAATAAGGAAAATTGCGAAGTGTCTGAAATTGATTGTGACGGAGTGTTTGTTGCAATTGGAAATGTGCCAAACACAGAGCTTGTCAAAGGACAGGTTGACCTGGACGAAGGAGGGTATGTGCTCGCAGACGAGACGACACGGACCAATATTCCGGGAGTGTATGCGGTTGGCGATTTGAGAAAGAAACCGCTCCGGCAGATTGTGACGGCGGTGGCGGACGGTGCGGTGGCATCGAAGTATATTGAGGAATACATTGCGGTGGGAGAATAGCTCTCACCGTTTTTAGTTTATAAAAAGTTCACTTGTGTGATAAGAATATCTCATATATAATAAAATCATATGTAGGAAAGAAGGGATAACTATGGCAGAAAAAGATAATATAAATGAGATGGATATAGATATAGACAGCGAGAAAAAAGAAGTTCCGGAAGTCGTGAAGGAAGAGAAAAAAGAGAATGAAGAGTATGAGAAATTCTGCTTTATGTGCCACAGACCGGAGAGTGTTGCTGGAAAGATGATCGATCTCCCGAATGATATTTGCGTTTGTTCAGATTGTATGCAGAAAAGTTTTGATATGATGAACAATAATAAGTTTGATTTAAGTCAGCTGATGAATATGCCGGGCGTACAGTTTTTAAATTTGTCGGACATGGAGAATATGATACCAAAAAGGCAGCAGGTGAAGAAGAAAAAGCCAGAAGAAAAGAAGGCGGAACCTGTGTTTAATATCCGTGACATTCCGGCACCGCATAAGATTAAAGCACAGTTAGACGATTATGTGATTGGACAGGAATATGCAAAAAAGGCAATCTCAGTGGCTGTCTATAACCACTACAAGCGAGTTGCGACAAATACGATGGATGAGATTGAGATTGAAAAATCCAATATGTTGATGATCGGACCAACCGGAAGCGGTAAGACATATCTTGTAAAGACACTCGCGAGACTTTTGGATGTACCGCTTGCGATCACAGATGCGACATCATTGACAGAGGCAGGATATATTGGTGATGATATTGAAAGCGTGGTTTCCAAATTGTTAGCGGCAGCGGACAATGATGTGGAAAAAGCAGAGCGTGGGATTATCTTTATTGATGAGATTGACAAGATTGCAAAGAAGAAAAATACGAACCAGAGAGACGTCAGCGGAGAATCCGTACAGCAGGGAATGTTAAAATTGTTGGAAGGAAGTGACGTGGAGGTGCCGGTAGGCGCGAACAGCAAGAACGCAATGGTGCCGCTCACGACGGTCAACACGAAAAATATTCTGTTTATCTGTGGGGGAGCGTTCCCGGATTTGGAACAGATCATCAAAGAGAGATTGAATAAACAGGCATCGATGGGATTTATTGCAGATTTGAAAGATAAATACAACAATGATAAAGATATTTTGTCGAAAGTAACAGTGGAGGATATTCGCAATTTCGGAATGATTCCGGAATTTATCGGGCGACTTCCGATTATCTTTACCCTTCAGGGATTGGATGAAGACATGCTTGTTAAGATTTTAAAAGAACCAAAGAACGCAATTTTAAAACAGTATCAGAAGCTTTTGGAACTTGATGAAGTAAAATTGAACTTTGATGAGGAAGCGTTGCATGCAATTGCAAGAAAGGCGATGAAGAAAGATACCGGAGCGAGAGCGCTTCGCTCAATCATTGAGGAATTTATGCTCGATATTATGTATGAGATTCCGAAAGATGACAATATTGGTCAGGTTACTATCACAAAAGAATATATAGAAGGAACGGGCGGTCCACTTATTGCGATGAGAGGACAGGAGCTGATTACCGGCTAAGAATCAGGGGTGGAAAAAATGGATTTTCCGCCCCTGATTTAGGGTATACCTGCAAAAGAAAAAAGTGCACAAAAAAAGTAGAAAAAGTGGTTGTAAAATGTTCAAAATAGGTGTAAAGTGTAGTTTAGATTTGGCAAAAAAGAAAGACAGAAAGAGAAAAGGAGTGTAGAGTTTATGGAAGGTTACAGTTATTTGTTAGATCTGGCAATTATTTTGCTTTCGACGAAAGTGCTAGGACTTGCTACACGTAAAGTACAGATGCCACAGGTCGTGGGAGCACTATTGGCAGGATTGCTGTTAGGACCGGCGGCATTGGGATGGATCACAGAGACCAACTTTATTCATGAAGTAGCAGAGATAGGTGTTATTGTATTGATGTTCTGCGCCGGTATGGAGACAGATATCAAGGAGTTAAAAGAAAGTGGGAAAGCTTCTTTTATAATTGCATTATTTGGTGTGGTTGTTCCGCTTATTGGGGGATTCGCGGCAGCTTGGTTCTTCAATAGACCTGACTTGATCGCATCAGATGCATCCTGCTCAATCTTTTTACAGAATATTTTTATCGGTATCATTTTAACGGCAACATCGGTAAGTATTACGGTTGAGACATTAAAAGAGCTTGGAAAGTTAAAGACACGTTCGGGAAATGCAATTTTAGGAGCTGCCATCATAGATGATATTCTTGGAATCATTGCGCTGACAATCGTGACAAGCATGGCAGATTCTTCTGTAAATGTTACGGTAGTGCTGTTAAAGATTTTAGGTTTCTTCGTATTTTCGGGAATTATCGGAGTGATTTTTTACAAAGTATACAAACGATGGACAGAATCTTCCGAGAAGGGATTGCAAAGACATGCGATTATTGCGTTTGTGTTCTGTTTGCTGATGGCATATATCGCGGAAGTTGTATTTGGAGTAGCTGATATTACAGGTGCATTTATTGCAGGATTGATTATCTCGAATACAAACAAATCGATGTTTGTACGAATTAAGTTTGATACGATTTCTTATATGTTGTTGTCGCCGGTATTCTTTGCAAGTATTGGATTGAAAGTAGTGCTGCCGGAGATGACACCGGCGATTATCTGGTTCTCAGTGGTGCTTGTCATTGTGGCAATCGTTACAAAAGTAATCGGCTGTGGAATTGGAGCAAAGGTATGTGGTTACCAGAATTATCAGGCAAAAAGAATCGGAGTTGGTATGATTTCCCGTGGTGAAGTGGCGCTGATCGTTGCAAGTAAGGGAACGTCGCTTGGACTTCTCGGGGGCAATTTTCTTGGACCGGTTGTCATCGTTGTAATTTTTACGACCATTATCACACCAGTGCTGCTGAAAATTGTATTTAAAAAGGCGCCTCCGATTCCGGTAAGTGAGACGATTACGGAGTCAGAAAGTCTGGCAAAAGAGTTGGAACAGGTGATGAAATCCCGTGGAGAAGAACGAAAATAGGTTGGAAGCCGGCATAGAAATATGTCGGCTTTTTGCATGAATCACAAAGTGTTTCATATATTAGATAAAAATGATGGAGCGATTATGCCGCAGGAAGAGATTTGCAGAAATCGAATTATATCCGAAAATTATCGGGATTTTATTGTGAACCAGCTCAGAGGAAATATATTTGACTCTATTTCTTCAGAAGAACTTTGCGAACAGAGTATGGAATACTTATATAAAACAATCTATGTAGATGGAACGATGGCAGATCCCATTAATTTTGAAAAATATGCGTACAATTCGGTGCCGAAGTGTTTTACCCTGATTGATACAGAGGCGTTAAGCCAGTCTGGAATCTTACAGATACAGAATTATCCCACATTGGGACTTAAAGGAAATGGAGTGCTGGTCGGATTTATAGATACCGGAATTGATTATGAAAATCCTGTTTTTCGAAATATTGACGGAAGTACAAGAATTTTGGGAATCTGGGATCAGAGTATTCAGGATGGACAGCCGCCGCAAAACTTTTTGTATGGAACAGAATACACGAAGGAGATGATTGATGCTGCTCTTAGTAGTGATAATCCAAAAGCGCTTGTTCCAACTCAGGATGAAAGCGGGCATGGGACTTTTCTTGCAAGTGTTGCAGCAGGCGGAGCTGATGTGGAGAATCAGTTTTTGGGAGCAGCACCGGAGTCGAAGCTTGCGATTGTAAAGTTAAAACCGGCAAAAAAATATCTGAAAGAGTTTTACCTGATCACAGAAGAAAAAGAGTGTTATCAGGAAAATGATATCATGCTTGGAATGAGGTATTTGAATGAACTGGCGAATCAATATGATATGCCTCTAGTCATCTGTATTGCACTTGGCTCGAATATGGGAGGGCATAATGCGACGCTTCCAATCACAGGGCTTTTAGAGATTTATGCCAATATAGCGAATCGGGCAGTTGTGATCGGGGGAGGAAACGAAGCGAATCAACGGCACCATTTTTATGGAAAATCCGAGAATGTAAACGATATCAAAAAGGCGGAAATCCGTGTGGACAGCGGAATGAAAGGATTTACGATGGAACTGTGGACGGATATCCCCAATATTGTGGCAGTCTCCATTATATCGCCTTCGGGAGAAAGAATTCCACGGGTGCCAATCCGGCGGGAAGTGACGGAGGTATATCGTTTTGTGTTTGAGGGAACGACTATTTTTATCAATTACAAATTACTTGTGGAAAAATCAAATTCGGAATTGATATTTTTTAGAGTAAAAGATCCTGCCCCCGGAATATGGACGATTTTTATAGAGCCTGTGGAATTGGCAGATGGTGTGTTCCATATGTGGCTTCCGGTCACAGAACTTTTGGAAGGAGAAGTTTATTTTCTGCAGTCCAATCCGGATTATACGATCACGGAGCCTGGAAGTACGGTTTCTGGGATGACAGTTGGATATTATAATGGAGATGATAATAGTATTGCTATTCGATCGGGAAGAGGATATACTAGAAGTGAAAAAATCAAACCTGATTTTGTGGCTCCGGGAGTAAATGTAACGGGAGCAGCGATGCGGAACCAATTTACAGAGCGTACAGGTTCCAGTGTTGCTGTAGGGATTACGGCAGGGGCAGTTGCACTTATGCTGGAGTGGATTGTGTACCAGCTCGGGGAGAGCGGGATTGATTCTATACAGATTCGCAATCTTTTAGTTTTGGGAACAGATCACAAGCCCGGCGAGACATATCCCAACCGAGAGTGGGGATACGGGGCTTTGAATCTATATGATGCATTTGATGCAATCAGGCGTATTTGACACATGAAGGGAGAAATGAAACATGGGAGACTTTTTTGAAGATTTAGGAAAACGAATTACAGAAACAGCAGGAGCAGTGACGAAAAAGACAGAAGAAGTTGTTGAGACACAGAAAATAAAAAGCCAGATCAGAGTGGAAGAACGAAATAAAGAAAGAGATCTGCAACATCTTGGAAAGCTGGTTTATGACCGTTTCCAGAAAGGGGAAGTGATTGATACAGCATTTGTGGAGCTGTGCGAGGCTGTTGCACAACATGAGGACGCAGTTCAGTCCTATTTAAAAGAACTTGCGCAATTGAAGGGAATGGAACTTTGCAAGAACTGCAAAGGCGAATTGGAATCTGATATGGCATACTGTCCAAAATGTGGAACAAAAGTAGAAGAAGAGATACACTTTGACACAGAAGAAGCAGAAGAGACGGCAGCAGATGAGGGTGCAGATGACTCAGCCATGCAGACAGTAGAGGAGACAGAGACTGTTTCAGAAGAGGAAGTATAGATGCTGGCGGTAATTTTGACGCTTTTGATAGGAGGCTTATGTGGGATTGATTTATATTTGAAGTCATACATTGAGACTCATTACAAAGAGGGGGAAGAAAAGAAGATTCTCGGTGACAGAATCTCAGTTCGAAAAGTGCATAACAAAGGGATGGCGCTGAATAAGGGAGAAGAACATCCAAAAAGAGTGCGAATGCTATCGGGGATTGTGACTGCGTTGCTCGTGTTGTATTATGTTTTTCTGTTTCGGAAGAAAGGCGGATGGATGCGCAAAAAAGGAATTGCACTTGCCATTGCAGGAGGAGTGAGCAATACTTACGATAGATTTGTGCGAAAATATGTAGTGGACTATTTCGGATTTTGCACGAAGTGGAAAAAATTCGAAAAGATCACGTTTAACTTGGGAGATATGTTTATCTTTCTTGGCAGTATTCTAGTTGTGATATCTGAGATTTTTTCAAAAAAGCGATAAGAAAAAAGATGAGACCCGCGGGAAATCGCGGGTCTTTGTGCGGGTTTAGCGCTCTAAAATCTTTGGAAGAACATTTTTCGGAGTATCTAGGAAAACAAGATTCGTTCTTACGTCTGAATAATGAGGATTCTGGTGAACCACTACAATGGAGTTCCCACGGAAGTATTTGATATAGTTTTTATATGTATAGGATTCCAATGAGGTTCCAAGAAGCAGCAGCACATCAGCTTTCGCAATTTCGTCAGCAATTTTAGCGATGATCTCATGGTCAAGCATTTCTCCGAATAGTTTTACGTTTGGACGGATGATATGCCCGCATTCTTCGCAGAGTGGAACAGACGGAGATGTTTTTACAAATTCGACAGGATATTCTTTCCCACAATGTGTGCATATGTTTTTGTGAATGGTCCCATAAATATTATATACATGTTTACAACCGGCTCTTTCAGAAAGAGAAAAACTATTTTTAGAAATAATGGTCTGCAATTTTTCCTGTTTTTCAAGTTCGGCAAGTGCGTAGAACGTTTCGCTTGGTTCAAGATCTTTGTCTAATATCTCAGACTTGTAAAACTTAAAAAACTTTTCCGGTCTGGTGCTGAAATAAGCGCTGGAATAGATATATTCCGGTGAGTCGCCGTATCTGTTCTCGATATCGTAGGCGACGTCAAGAGAGAGTATGCCCGGATATCCACATTCTTTTAAGATTCCAGAACCACACAGGGCAACTGTATATCTGCTGGAATCTAATATGTTTTTTAATGTTTGCAATTTTTTCTCCATAATAATCCCACCCTTACTTAAATAGTATGGTTATATTGTCCTATGTTTTGTCAGAAAAGTCAATCAAATTCACAACTAATGTGTATGTGTTTTCAACTGTTTTCTAAAAGTAAAATGAATAATTGTGGGTAAACTAGAAAAGCTTTGGAGCATCTCCAAAGCTTTTCTGATTACATTATATAGTTTACATTAACTGCCTGTTCCCCTCTTGGCCCTTGAGTAGTGTCAAAGGAGACTTGCTGTCCCTCTTCCAAAGTCTTAAATCCATTGGAAGCAATTCCGGAAAAGTGTACAAAGATATCCTTTCCGCTTTGTTCATTGGTGATAAATCCAAATCCTTTTTGTGAGTCAAACCATTTTACTGTACCTGTATTCATGTGAGGTACCTCCTAAATTATAATATTTGTAAATTAAATAGAAATAAAAAAACACATATTTTTGTAAGAAATCAAACGTGTTAATTGCTTACAAAAATATGTGATCAAATAAAACATCTAAATTACTTGTTTATCATACCATGCAATTTTTGAAATGTCAAGAAAATTTTGAAAATTCTGAAAAAAATCATAGCCTCCAACATTGGAGTACTATGACTTTTCTTTTCCGTCGATGAGATATTCATAGGAAACATGGAAAATCTCAGTGAATGCTTTTAATTCCACATCTGTGACGTAACGTTTATTGGTCTCAATTCTGGTAATCACATTTTTATCCATATCATATCCATTCAGTTGAAGTTGGTAGGCTAAAAGCCGCTGTGACATATTGTGCTGGCGGCGCAATTCGATGAGCCTTTGGCTGATCAGATTTTTCTCCCCAGTAGATGCTTTTGGTTTTGGCATATTTCTAATCCCTCCTACAAATAGTGTGCGTAAAAATGTCTCATTTTTTGCACTTTTTTCTATTGAATTTTACATGGGATTAGAAATACAATCGGTTGTAAAAATGATACAAAAATAAGGGGAATGAAAGAAAGAAGAAACTAAATGCTGCAGATGCGATAGAAAATTGTTTATGTTGGCGTTGAGTAAAGTGAAGTAAATAGAGTATAATGTTGTCCATAAAGCAATGGAATTCAGAGACGGAGGCTTGTATATGAAACGAATATTAGTGATAGAAGATGACGAAATGCTGAATGCGGGACTTTGCTATAATCTTCAGATGGAAGGTTTTGAGGCGGCTCCGGCATTTGGAGCAAAGACGGCAAAAAAATTATGGAAAGAAAAATCATTTGACTTGATTTTGCTTGATGGCAATCTTCCGGACGGAGACGGATTTGCAGTCAGCAGAGAAATTCGAAAAGAAAGTAAAGTGCCAATTGTGTTTCTGACAGCGCGGGATATGGATGAAGATATGATTGAGGGCTTTGAAAACGGGGCGGATGATTACATTACAAAACCATTTAATATCAAAATTGTCATACAGCGGATTAAAGCAATCTTGAGAAGGTGTGAGGGCGATGACACGGTGGAGAAAGTGTTGCAGTGTGGAAATCTGGCAGTTGATTTTGAGAGCCACACGGTAAAAAAGCACGGAAAGCTTCTGACATTGACGCCCACAGAGTTTAAATTGCTGCACCGTTTCTGCCTGAATCCGGGACAGGTGTTGACAAGGCAGATTTTGTTAGAAAAGCTGTGGGATCAGGATGGTAATTTTGTGGATGAACATACATTGACGATCAATATCAGCAGGCTTCGTGCCAAAATTGCAGATGAAGAATATGCATATATTAAGACCATTTACGGGGTTGGATATAAATGGATAGGAGAAAGCCATGAGTAGAAGTGAATGGGTGACTATTGTGACAGCAATTGTTGTAGTTGTTATCATATCTGCCGGTCTATGGTTTTATTTCCGGCAGCGGTTTGTCAGAATGGCGGAAAAAGTGGAAGATGCCATTGATGCGATTATCGATGGGAGAGAACTCAAAACAGAAGAACTGAATAAGGATACCTTATTTTCGAAAATCCAGTTGAAGCTTGAGCAGTTATCCGAGGTGACAAAGTCTGCAGAGGAAAAGAATGTGAAGCAGAAAGAGGAGATACAAAAAATGGTATCAGATATCTCCCATCAGTTGAAGACGCCGATTGCCAATATCACGATGTACAATGACACGATTTTGAATCATGACCTTCCAGCAGAACAACAGTACCGGTTTCTGAAAGTAATGCAAAAGCAAGTGGAAAAGCTGGATTTTCTTGTGCGCTCACTGATGAAAATGTCTCGTTTGGAGAACAGCATGATCAAGCTGAAAAAAGAGGGGAACAGTCTCTTTGATATGGTTGTGGAGGTTGTGGAGAATCTGTCGATTCCGATGGAAAAGAAGAAACTGGACCTTCAGATTGACTGTCCGAAAAACTTACGGATATGCTATGATCGGAAGTGGACAGCGGAGGCATTATTCAATGTGATGGACAATGCAGTCAAGTATACACCGGAATATGGAAAGATTCGGGTTGAGGCAGAGGTACTTGGAATGTTTGTACGTCTTTCGGTGAGTGACACCGGAATCGGAATTGCCCCAGAACATATGAATGATGTGTTTCAGCGGTTTTTCAGAGAGGAAAAGGTACACAATGAAAAAGGTGTCGGAATCGGTTTGTATTTGGCAAGAGAGATTATAACAAAGCAGGGCGGCTATATGAAGGTAGTGTCAAAGGAAGATGCAGGGAGTACATTTTCCATCTATCTGCCAAATGAGCAGGAAGAATTGTCTCAAAATTGAAATGATTCATCGGGCGTTTGAGATATTATTGAAATAATCAGATGCTAAGATAAAGACAGAATCAAGAAAAGGAGAGATGATGATGGCTGTTTTACAGACGATAGATTTAAAAAAATATTATGGGGAAGGAGAGAATCAGGTCAAAGCATTGGATGGCATCTGTTTAGAGATAGAAGAGGGGAAATTCACTGCGATTGTCGGAACTTCTGGAAGCGGAAAATCTACACTTTTACATATGCTCGGAGGACTGGATACACCAACATACGGAAGAGTGATTGTGGGCGGAAAGGATATTTCTAAGATGAAACCGGATGAGCTTACGATTTTCAGAAGAAGAAGGATTGGATTTGTATTTCAGAATTATAATTTGGTGCCGATCTTGAATGTGTATGAAAATATCATTCTGCCAATTGAACTTGACGGGAACAGACCGGATAAAGAATATATTGACAACATTATTACATTGTTGGGGCTGGAGAAAAAGTTGACCAGCATGCCGAATAATCTGTCGGGCGGACAGCAGCAAAGAGTTGCGATTGCAAGAGCCCTTGCGACTAAACCTGCGATTATTCTTGCCGACGAGCCGACAGGTAATTTGGACAGTAAGACAAGTCAGGATGTACTTGGTTTGTTGAAACTGACCGGAAATAAACTGAATCAAACTATCGTGATGATCACACATAATGATGAGATTGCACAGATGGCTGACCGTATCATCCGTATTGAAGATGGAAAAATCGTAGAAAGCAGGTGGTAGGGATGAAGCTTGAAAGCAACAATAATCAAAGAATTGTAAATCATCTGGCAAAACAAAGTGTGAAAGGCAATCGGATGCGCAACTTTTTCATTTTATTTACCATTGCACTTTCGGTGAGTCTAATCACGTTTATGGCACTGTTTACGATGGGCGTGCGAAAATCTTATGAAAGAAAAGTAGAACATATGCAGCATGTCATCTACTACGATGTGACAAAAGAGCAGCTTGGAAATCTTGCAAAGGATGAGCAGGTATCTTGTGTAGCAAAAATGAAGACGGGACCAAGTATTGAAGTGGAAGACTATATTTTAAGCTTTCAGTATATGGAAGAAAGCCGCAAAGAGCTGGAGATGCTGAAACTTTCCGAAGGAAAGATGCCGCAGAAAGAAGATGAGATTGCGGTTCCTAAATCATACTTAAAAAGGATTGGAAAGCCTGAAAAGCTTGGAACGAAGCTTTCTTTTACTTTTTTAGATGGAACGACGGAGACATTCACTGTCACAGGATTTTTGAAAGAGCAAGGAAAGTCAAAAGTATATTCCATTGTTTTATCTGAGCAGTACGCAGAGAATGGTTCGCAGCTCTCGCAAGTACCATATACAGCACTTGTCCGGATTCACAATGCAAAACAATACGATCAGACCGGATTTTTAAATGAGATTCGTGACCTCGCAAGTAAGTATGGAATTGAGCGAAAACAGGTGAATGAGAACAATGCATTTTTAAAGACTCTTTCCGGAGACCCCAATGCTTTGCAGCAGACTGTGATGGTTATAGTGATCGGTATCGGAATTTTATTTGTCAGCGTTCTTGTAATCTACAGTGTATTTTATCTGTCGGTAATCGGAAGAATTCGTCAATTCGGTCAGCTTTCTACGATTGGCATGACAAGAAAGCAGATTCGGAAAATGATTCGAAGAGAAGGAATTTTGCTCAGTATGCGTGGAATTCCAATTGGTCTTTTATTAGGGGCAGCAGCGGCATACTTGGCACAAAGGGATGGATGGGATTGGAAGAACACCATTGTGACCGCCATCGGTGTCACGATTGCTGATCTGATCACAGTGCTGATTTCTATTCGGAAACCTGCAAAGCTTGCGTCTGCGATCTCTCCAATAGAGGCGGCAAAATATTCCGGGGAGACCGAAAAACAGGGAAAAAAGGAGACGAAAAAACTTTACAGAAAGCTAAGCCCCATACGGCTTGCAAAACTCAATTCTGAGAGGAACCGAAAAAAATCAATGTTGACGATGATTTCACTCGGAGTGGGCGGTATTTTGTTTATGTTGGGAGCCACGTTTATAGAGGGAACCAGTCTGGATGAGTACGCAAGAAGCGGAGAATTTTCTTATGGAGAGTATCAGATTGGTTTTTCCTCTAATGCGGTAGAGACGATGGCACATGGAAGAACCGGAATACAGATGAAAAATCCATTGAGCCTGGAGTTTATCAAACAGATAGAACAAATTGAAGGGGTGAAAAAAGTACATCGTTTTGAGCGGGCAGAGGTAAAATGGGAGGCAAACGGAGAAAATGTGGATGATTCGGTAAACACCTTTTCTGAAAAGATATTAAAAGATATGAATCGGGCAATGGGAACCAGTTTGGACTATGCCGAGATGGCACAAAAGAAAGAACTGATCATAAATAAGAATGCTCTAGTGCAGGAATTGTTCGGATGGGAGTTTGCAGTCGGGGATAAAATAGAAATTACGTTCTTTAATGGGACAGAAAATGTTACGGAGGAATTTACCGTTGCAGGGATTCTGCCAAGTGATTATGAGGAGCCATCTCCGAAGTGGCAGTGGCTGATTCTGCCGGAACAAAGTGTGAAAGAGATTATGGGAAACATAAATCTCACAGATTTGTTGAGTGTATCTACGGAAAAAGAGAAAGAAAAAGCGGTGGGGAAAGCTATCCGGGAACTTGTGGAGGAGAATCCTCTACTTGCAATGGAGACAATTGAGGAGGAAAGAGACAAAGTGGAAGAACAATTCCATATGCTGCATGGAACGATGCTTGGGTTGTCTGCGTTTATTATTTTATTCAGTCTTTTAAATCTTTTGAATACACTGATCACCAATATGGTCACAAGCAAACAGGAATTTGCGATGCTGCAGTCCATCGGAATGTCGGAAAAACAATTATATCAGATGGTACAGAGTGAAGGAATTTTGCTGGCTGGCGGAAATGTCCTGCTCACCTTGGTGGGAGGAACACTTGGCGGAATCGGTATGATTGAGGTTATGAGACATTTTGAAGCGGAATATATGCACTATCATTTCCCGCTGTGGTATTTTCTTGTGTATACGGTCCTGCTGGTAGTGATTCCGATTATTGTGTCGAGAGTTGTATTCTATTTCTTCAAAAAAGAGACATTGGTAGAACGGATTCGGAACAGTGATTAAAAACAGAGGCGATGCTACATCGCCTCTGTCTCTTCCTTCCAGTCTTGAATCTGTCCTAATATAATGTTCATGAGACTGGTGCGCGCCTCCACGCTCGCCCAGGCAATATGCGGTGTGATCAGCAGCTTTTTACTGTCTTTGATCCGAAGGAGCGGATTTGTTGCACACATTGGTTCGGTGCAGAGCACGTCCAGACCGGCGGCTGCAATATGACCGGATTCCAGAGCATCAGCAAGATGTTCTTCCACGACAATCGGACCACGGCCAAGATTCAGAAAGATGGCAGAAGGCTTCATTTTAGAAAGCGCTTTCGCATCAATTAAATGCTCTGTGTTTGGAGTGAGTGGAGCATGCACGGAAATGATATCGGAGGTGGCAAGGAGTGTGTCAAAATCTGTCCGTGTATATCCGTCCTGTGTGTTGCTTCCGGAGGTAGAATAATAGATTACATTTGCACCGAATGCCTTTGCAATATCTGCGACCCTTCGTCCAATATTGCCAAGTCCGATAATTCCCCAGGTCTTTCCGTTAATCTGGCAGAAACGCTCTGCAAAATGGGTAAAAATGGTGTCGTCAACGTAGCGTTCCTCTTTTACATAATCATCGTAGTATCTGAGCTTTTCTAAAAGATAAAACAACATGGCGAATGTATGCTGGGCGACAGATTCTGTTGAATATCCGGCAACATTGCGCCATGCAATATTGCGTCTGGCAAGGTAATCCTTGTCGAGATTATTGGTTCCGGTTGCAGTGACACAGACGAGCTTTAAATTGCGGGCAGTGCCGATGGTATGCTCATTCACCTGAACTTTGTTCAGGACGAGTACGTCTGCATCGATCACGCGCGCAGGGACTTCTTCTGAGGAAGAAAAGTCATACTTGACCACTTCGCCCAGTTCCTCATATCCGGATAAGTCGATATCGTCTCCGATCGTCTTCGCATCTAAAAAAACAATTTTCATGGAAATATTCCTCCTTCTGTTTTGGTCGTTTTTATTTATTATAGAAAAAACATCGGGAAAATGCAAAATGATTTTTCCGTTTGCGATTGGGAGGAAGTGTGATACAATTGTTATGGACTTTTAGAACACAAAAAGGAGCTGAGGAAAAGATGATACAAGATATAGAACCATATGTTTATAATAATGCATATGATCCAAAAGCACCGGATAAAGACAGTTTTGTGCTTTACTGTCACGATATGGAAGTGCTTGTGAAATATGAAGGGAAAGAGATAGCATTTCCAACATTTGGTGAGTTGGAAAAATTAAATCCAGATATTTATGAGCAGTATACGTATCTGTTTTCAATTGACCAGATGAGATTTTATTTGACAGAACATCTCACTTACGATGCGGCAGGTGATTTTCAGATGATACATAAGGAGCAGTTCAGACATGCAAAACCACGGCATCTGGCATTTGCAGGAATTACGGGATTCCAGCTTTATAATTGGTATAAAAGCAGAAAATACTGTGGCAGATGCGGAAAACCGTTGAAGAAAGATCAAAAAGAGAGGATGTTATACTGTGAGAATTGTCATCAGATGGAATATCCGAAGATTTCGCCGGCGGTCATTGTCGGAGTCACAGATGGAAACCGGATTTTGATGTCAAAATATGCAGACCGTGATTATAAAAAATATGCATTGCTTGCAGGGTTTACCGAGATTGGAGAGACGATTGAAGAGACGGTAAAACGTGAGGTGATGGAGGAAGTCGGGCTGAAAGTAAAAAATATCAGGTTTTACAAAAGTCAGCCATGGTCCTTTACGGATACGCTTTTGATGGGATTTTTTGCGGATTTGGACGGAGACTCGGAAATTACATTGGACCAAGAGGAGCTGGCATTGGCGGAATGGTTCGAGCGGGAAGAGATTCCTGTGACAGAAAGAAATATCAGTCTGACAAATGAGATGATTTTGGCTTTTAAAAAATCCATAATTTAGGCGTAATAGTATTGACAGTTTTTTTATAGAAGAGTATAGTAATATTTAGAAGAGCATTTGCGAATTATATCTGTATGATTCGTAGGTGCTTTTTGTTTGGGAAAAAATGGTAAAAGATGACATATGATATAGAAAGGGGCGGTATGAGTTATATGAGACCGGGTAAAGTAAAAGAAGTTGGATTGGATATAGTGGCAGATATAATAGGAAGTTTTTTTATTGCAGTGGGGGTTTATAATTTTGCGGTCGCATCCGGGTTTCCGGTAGCAGGTATTTCCGGTATTGCGATTATATTTTATCATTTCTTTGGGATTCCGATTGGTGTTATGACGGCAGTCTTAAATATTCCTATCATTATCATCTGTTATAAGCTGTTGGGAAAGACCTTTTTGCTGAAATCCTTAAAGACGATGGTGATTTCTACGATTTTTATGGACGTTGTCGCTCCGATGTTTCCGGTATATGAGGGAGACTTGATGCTTTCCTGCATTTGCATGGGCATTTTTTCAGGACTTGGGTATGCACTTATTTATCTAAGAGATTCCTCCACAGGTGGTGCAGATTTCGTCATTATGGCGATTCGAGTTTTGAGACCACATCTGTCACTTGGAAAGATTATTATTGTATTGGATTTTGCGATTGTACTTACAAGTGGTGTGCTGATCGGTGGAAATGTGGATAAGATTATCTATGGTTTGATCTCGACTTATATTTTGTCGGTAGTAGTCGATAAGGTCATGTATGGTATGGATGCGGGAAAACTGACATTGATTGTGACAGAACATGGTCAGGAAGTTGCGGATAAGATTGATGAACTGACACAGAGAGGCTCTACACTGCTAAAAGGAGTGGGAAGCTACTCAAAAGAAGAAAAACAAGTTGTGATGTGTGCATGCAGCAGCAAGCAGATGCACATGGTACAAAAAGCGGTAAAAGAAGTGGACAGAGCGGCATTCTTAGTGACGATGGAATCAAATGAAGTGCGCGGGGAAGGATTCAAACCGCATTGATAATATAGAAACGGGGAAGCGTTACGCTTCCCCGTCGTTGTTTTTATTTTGCATATAGTTTTACTAATTCTACAACCATATCTGTTGCAAGATCCATTCCTTCAACTGTGATGTGTTCATATGGTCCGTGATATCCGTGACCGCCTGTTCCAAGATTCGGACAAGGAAGTCCTCGGAAACTTAGCTGGCATCCATCTGTACCGCCGCGAATTGGAATTACAAGTGGTGTGATTCCGGCAGCTTTTGCGGCAAGTTGGGCATTTTCAATCAGGTGCATGCAGGTTGCAACCACTTCTGCCATATTGCGGTATTGCTCTGTGAGTGTCAGACGCACAGTTCCTTCACCCCATTTTTCGTTCATGATCTTTTCAATATGTCTCAAAGTATTCTTTCTTGCCTCGAACAGAGAAGCGTCATGGTCGCGCACAATATAGTGCAGTGATGCAGAGGCAACCTCTCCTGTCATACTCATCAGATGATAGAATCCTTCATAATCTTCTGTGTCACGAGGAGTCTCTGTGCCAGGAAGCAAAGAATTGATCTCCATAGCAACAAGGCTTGCGTTGATCATAGCATTCTTGCTGGAACCTGGATGTACGTTAAAGCCTGTAATCTCGAAATCTGCTTTGCAGGCATTAAAGTTCTCATATTGAATCTCACCTTCTGTGTCTCCGTCTAAAGTAAATCCAAAGTCTGCATCAAAATTTTCTACATTGAAGCTTTGTGCGCCAGTACCAATTTCCTCATCCGGTGTGAATGCAACACAGATCTGTCCGTGTGGAATATTTTCTGTGATGATTCGCTCTAACATAGTCATAATCTCAGCGATACCGGCTTTGTCGTCTGCTCCTAAGACGGTTGTTCCGTCTGTTGTGATCAGAGTGCGTCCTTTTAAAGAAGGGAGGTGAGGGAAGTCTTTCACGCTTAATACGCGACCGCTTGTTCCGAGTACAAGGTCCTCTCCGTTGTAATTCTCTGTGATAACAGGTGTGATATCGTGATCGCAGAAATCAGATACCGTATCCATATGTGCGATAAATCCGAGTTTGACAGCGTTCTCGTAACCCGGTGTGGCAGCTAATTTTCCATAGACAAAACATTTTTCATCGACATACGCATTGTCGATGCCAAGTGCCTTTAACTCTTCTACTAAAATATTTGCCAAATCGAACTGGCATTGTGATGAAGGAACGGTCTCGCTGTTCTCATCACTTGGTGTACGTACTACGACGTATTTTAAAAGTCGCTCGTAAGCTCTCATTGTGATACATCTCCTTTTCTAGTGATGTCATTATTATAGACAATTTTATATAGAATAACAAGGGAAAAGTGTGTATAATAGGGGAGAATAGAAATGTAAAAGGATCGGATAGAGATGGGAAATAAAATGACAATCAATGATATTGCACAGCTGTCTGGGGTGGCAAAAAGTACGGTCTCTCGTTACCTGAATGGTGGAAGTGTACGGTATGAGACCGGTCAGAAAATAAAGAAAGTAATTGAGGAGAATCACTATGAGCCGAATGTATTTGCAAGACTGAGTGCAAAGAACAGTCAGATTATCGGACTCGTTGTGCCGGGATTTAACTCGGTTACAACACCGCGTCTTGTAGAAGTGATTGTGGCATATTTGAAAAAATCAGGTTATACGCCGATGATCATGCATACAGGAAATGATTTAGAAGAAGAAGTACGGTGTATGGAAAGACTCAAAAGAATGAATGTAGATGGGATGATGGTATTGTCAACCGGTATCACGGACCGGCATCGGGAGATTGTAGAACAGTCGGAGATTCCAATCCTGTTTTTGGGGCAACGGTTTCCATATGGGAGTTCAGTTGTATACGATGACTATCATGCAGGTCTGGATGCGGGAAAATATCTGGGAAGCAAAGGAGTTAGGGATGTAGTTGTATTCTGGGTGGGAGAAGAAGACCCTGCTGTTGGAAAAGAGAGAAAACAAGGTGTGACAGATGGACTGCAGTCATGCCAGGTTCCACAGATCGAGTTGGTGGAGACGACGTTTTTCTACGAGGATGCAGTGAAAAATATGGAAAGATTATTACAGGAAAGAGCGCTTCCGGATGCGGTTATCTGTGCGACAGACAGAATCGCAGAGGGAGTGTACAAAGCACTGGCAAAGAGAAATATTGCGATCGGAAAAGAAGTGTCGGTTATGGGATTTGGCAATTATGAGACAAGTGAGCTTCTGACGCCGCCACTGACTACCGTTGCATTTGACTGGGAGAACTGGGGAGAAGTCAGTGCGGAGACGATCATTCAGATGATACAGGGGAAACCGGTGAGCAGAGTACAGATTATTCCGTATCAGTTGGTAGAAAGAAAAAGTGTAAAGCAGACAAGATAGAGTGTGTGAAAAGAGTTCGAGTTCGAACTCTTTTTGTGTATTTTATACAAAAAAAAGAGCATATTTTTGGAACCGATTCCAAAAATATTTTTTATCATGTATGTTTATTGACATTTGTTAATTTAGAAAATATAATATATATATAAGAAACCGGTTCCAAAAACATAGGAGGTAATAAAATGAACAAATCAGAAGAGTATCTGAAAATTTCGGAAGAAATTGTGAATGGTGTAGGAGGAATGGATAACATTCAAGGTTCTGCACACTGTGCAACAAGACTTAGAATTGTCTTGAAGGACAATGATAAAGCGGATATGGAAAAATTAGAAAATATCAATAAAGTAAAAGGGGCATTTGTGGCAGGGAACCAGCTGCAGCTTATTTTCGGCGCAGGAACGGTAAACGATGTCTATGAAGTGTTTGCAAAATATACGCATACAGAAAATATGTCTCTTGGGGAATTAAAAGAAGAAAGTGCAAAGAAACAAAATCCGGTTCAGGCAGTGGTAAAGGCATTGTCGGATGTATTTATCGGAATTATGCCGGCGCTGTTGGCAGCAGCACTTCTTATGGGACTGACAGGTGTGCTTGGAGGTCTGGAAGTTGTTCAAAAATACGATACACTATATGCGATCAATAAACTGGTGAGTCTCGCATCCAACGGAATTTTCTCTATTTTACCGATGGCAGTCTGCTATTCAGCGACCAAGCGATTTGGCGGAAATCCGGTGCTTGGTATGGTTGTAGGAGCGATTATGTTAGATGGATCTTTGGCAAATGCATATCAGGCAGCACAGGGACTGGCACAGCCGGAAATCATCAGTTTGTTTGGATTCAAGATTGAATTGGTGGGATTCCAGGGTGGAATTATTATCGCGCTTATGATGGGATATGTGGTTGCAAAGCTTGATGTCTTTTTCAACAAAAAGATACCGGATGTGATCAAACTTTTAGTTGCACCATTGCTGACGGTGTTTATTTCTACCGTTCTGTTATTTACAGTTATCGGACCGGTAGGAAGAATTCTTTCTAATGGAATTACAGATGCAATGGTATGGGGAACGAACAACCTTGGAGTATTCGGTTATGCACTGTTTGCAGGAATTCAGCAGCTGGTAGTTATTACGGGACTGCATCATATTATCGGCGCCGTGGAAGCGCAGCTCATTGCAAGTACGGGAACGAACTTTATCAATCCACTGATGTCAGTTGCTCTAATGGGACAAGGTGGAGCTGTGCTTGGATATCTGGCGGTAAACTGGAAAAATTTAAAAGCCAGGGAATTGTGTATTCCAAGTTTCCTCTCTACGTTATTTGGAATCAGTGAGCCGGCAATCTTTGGTGTAAACTTAAGATATCGTTATCCTTTGATTGGAGGATGTATCGGCGGTGCTGCGGCTGGTGCGTATGTGTATTTCTCAAAATTGACGGCATTTGGATTCGGAACAACTGCTGTTCCGGGAATTGCGATTGCAAACCCGGCAAATCACGGATATCTGAACTATATTATTGCACATTTGATCGCATTGGCAATCGGAGCAATCTGCACAATCTGTTTTGGAAAAATAGCAGGGAAAAAGAGTCACAAATAAGATAAAAGTAGAAGGAATAGAAGGTTATATATTATGATGAACAGAGAAGATTATGTAAAGCAAATACCGGATTATCAATATATGAGAGAGACGGTGAAGAAGGATGAGAACCGCTTACATTTTCACCTGATGCCGCCGACCGGTTGGATGAACGATCCAAATGGATTGTGTGAGTTTCAGGGCATCAATCATATTTACTTCCAATACACCCCGTTTTTGGCAGGCTGGGGAACGAAACTATGGGGACATTATACGACAACAGACTGGATTCATTTTCAGGAGTGCGAGCCGTTCCTGTTTCCTGATTGTGACTGGGACAGAGACGGTGTATACAGTGGGTCGGCATTTGTGGACGGAGACAAAATCCATTATTTTTACACCGGAAATGTAAAATTGCAGGACAAGGATTACGATTATATATTAGAAGGAAGAGAGCAGAATACGATTCATCTGGTAAGTGAGGATGGCGTGCATGCAGGTGAAAAACAACTTGTGATGACGAATGCAGACTATCCGGCAGATATGTCAAAGCATGTGAGAGACCCGAAAATATTTGCGAAGAACGGCAGATATTATATGGTTCAGGGAGCAAGGGATTGTGAGTCAAAAGGCTGTGTGCTTCTGTTTGAATCAGAAGATTTGATGACATGGAAGTATTTTGACCGGATTGCGCCGGAAGAAAAATTTGGCTATATGTGGGAATGTCCGGATTTGTTTGAAGTAGATGGACAGGAAATTTTGATTGCATGCCCGCAGGGGGTTCCAAAGAGCGGACATGATTATCAGAATGTGTATCAATGCGGATATTTCCCGATTGAGATGGATTTTGAAAATAAGAAATATAAACTTGGGGAATTTCATGAATTGGATAAAGGGTTTGACATCTATGCCACACAGACATTTCTTGATGAAAACGGCAGAAGAATTCTGATTGGCTGGATGGGAATTCCTGATGCGGATTATGACAATGATGCAACAGTGGAATATGATTGGATCCATGCACTGACAATGCCGAGAGTTTTAACATATCAAGATGGAAAACTAATACAGAAGCCATTAGAAGAATTAAAAAGTCTGAGAAAAAATAAAATGGTCACAAGTATTACATCTTTTGGTGAGTGGATGACGACAGACTGCTGTTTTGAGTTGTCTGTAAAGAGAGACGATGAGAATGCTGCGATGATACTCGGTCTCAGGGACGATGTGACTTTGACTTACAAGGATCACATTCTGAAGCTGGAACTTGGAAAAAGCGGGCATGGAAGAAAACAGCGCACGGTGCAGCTGAATAGTCTTAAGAATATGACTGTGTATTCAGATACTTCTGCCATTGAGATTTTTATTAATGATGGTGAGGAAGTGATGACGACAAGAGTATACAGTGAGAAATTGAACCAGAAAGTAAGATTTTTACAGTCTGAAACAGACGGCGAGATAGAGGTATACAATATTGGAAGTTTTGTGATGGAGTAGTTACAAAATAGTTGGCAATATATTGACCATATAGTCTATTATTTGTATAATAGACTATATGGTTTATTTTATTGGAGGGATTATTTTGAAACAAAGTGAAAAAACAAAACGAACAAAAGAAAAAATTATGGCGGCTGCAATGGAAGAATTTGGAACAAAAAGCTATGATGCGGCATCGCTCAATACGATGTGCATTGAAAATCAGATTTCAAAAGGTTTGATTTATCACAACTTTAAGAATAAAGATGAGCTGTATTTGCAATGTGTCGGGCAGTGTTATGCACAGATGACGGAATATTTACAAAGGACAGAGGGCGATTTTATGGATGTACAAAGTGAATTGCAGGAAATATTACATTCCAGACAAGTATTTTTCGCAGAGAATCCGTATTGCTGCAATATATTCTTTGACAGTATCCTGCAGCCTCCGAAGCATCTCCAAGGGGATATCCGGCAGCTGAAAAAGGGATATGACACGTATCTTGCAAAACGGTATCGAAATCTGCTCGGGCGTCTGGAACTGAGAGAAGGAATTTCAGAAGATTTTGCGCTGGAATATTTTATTATGTTTCAGGAAATGTTTAACAGATATTTCCGCGAGAAATCGGATAAAGACAATGAAATAAAATCGGTTATAGAAAATCATGAATCAAAATTAGAACAAATGCTGAACATTATGTTATATGGAATCGCAAAAGAGACAGGAGGAGTGGATACAAAATGTTAATACAAATATTACGTTTATTGATTATGGTAATTCTTGCGTTGGGTATCGGAAAGTTGGTTTCCAAATTAAAATTGCCGTCCATTTTGGGATGGCTGATTACGGGGATGGTTTTCGGACCGCATGCGTTTGCAGTGATGAATCAGGAAACTTTGGATGCAGGCTGGTATCAGATTGTCGCACATGTATTGGAATGTGCAGTCGGTCTTATGATAGGAACGGAACTTGTCTGGAACAAAATCAAACGTTCCGGAAAATCGATTGTCATCACAACACTTACGCAGTCACTGGGAACATTTTTTGTTGTCTCGTTGGTATTCGGCGTGGTATTCTATTTATCGGATATTCCGGTCTATCTGGCGTTTATTTTTGGAGGAATCGCGTTGGCGACTGCGCCGGCGCCGGCATTATCGATCGTCAGAGAGTTTAACACAAAAGGACCGGTTACCGGAACACTGATTCCGATGGCTGCGCTGGATGATATTGTAGGATGTATTGTGTTCTTTACGACAATTGCAATCGTTGCGGGGAATTTGTCGTCAGGTGAACTTCCGGCGTATATGATTGCCTTGGTTGTGATCCTTCCGTTAATAATAGGAGCGGTGACAGGATTTTTTGCAGGAATGCTATTGAAAAGAGAATAGAATGCATTTGCAACGATGGCTACCTTAATCGGGATGATTTTAGTGACATCGGCTGTTGGATTTGTGTTTAACCATTTCGTGATGCCAAGCCCGGTTTTGAACTTTATGTTGATGGGAATGGCTTTTTCAGCGGCATTTTCCAATATGGTTACAGAGGAGAGACTGGAGCAGATTATGCAGGGATTCAACCCGATTTTAGGAATTGCGATGATTATTGTGATCTTGAATCTTGGAGCTCCTTTGGACTATCATTTGATTTTAGGTGCAGGTATGTTTACTGCGATTTATATCATTGTCCGTGCTGCAGGTAAATATTTTGGGGCATATTTTGGAGCGAGTGTTACAAAATCACCTGAAAGTGTCAAAAAATATCTTGGACTTACCCTTTTGCCGCATTCAGGAGTATCGCTTGTGTTTACTGGAATTGCAGTGTCTGTATTAGCAGGACCGGCGCCAGACTGTGCGAAAATTATTCAGGGAACAATTGCGGCAGCGGCGGTAATCAATGAAATCATCGCTGTAATTGCAGCTAAAAAAGGATTTGAGTGGGCTGGTGAAATGCAATAATTATAGACTATGAATTAAAACGAGAGGAATGGTGAAGATTATGAAACGATTTTTAGATTGTACGGCATCAGATTTTGAGAATATGAAGAAGAAAGAACTTCTTGAGGCAATTTCCGCAAGTGAGGGAAGAGTTCTTGTGTGTGAGACAATCGGGATATTACAACCGATGCTGGGGGATGTGACAAACGCAGAATTTGTGGCGTCCATGGGAGCAGATATGATTCTTTTGAATATGTTTGATGTCAATCATCCAGTGATTCAGGGATTGCCTAAGACAGAGGATAGAGAAGTTATTAGAAAAATAAAACAATTGACGGGAAGACCTGTCGGAATTAATTTGGAGCCATTGGAACAGGGAAAAGAAAGCAGTGTTGAGACAAATGAGATGTGGAAACTTTCCGGTGGACGTGTAGCGACACTTGAAAATGCAAAAACAGCAGTGGAAATGGGCGTGGATTTCATTGTGCTAACCGGGAATCCGGGAATTGGGGTCACAAATGCGGCGATTACGGATACCTTGAAGCTTTACAGAGAGCATTTGGGAGAACAGGTGGTGCTGATTGCCGGGAAAATGCATGCGTCCGGAATTTTATCTGAGTGTGGAGAACATATTTTAACGGAAGCAGATGTACGTGCTTTCGCAGAGGCAGGAGCTGATATTATCTTGCTTCCGGCGCCTGGAACAGTGCCGGGGATTACGATGGAATATGTGAGGAGTTTAGTAGTGTGCGCGCACAGTCTTGGAAAGATGACACTGACAGCAATCGGAACCTCTCAGGAGGGAGCGGACACAGATACGATAAAAGAAATTGCGTTAATGTGTAAAATGACAGGAACAGATCTGCATCATCTTGGAGATGCGGGATATGGCGGAATGGCTTTGCCTGAAAATATTTTGGAATACGGAAAGGTTATCCGTGGAATCCGCCATACCTATCACCGTATGGCCGTTTCCATCCGAAGATAGAGGGAGATAAAATGAATGAAAAAATTGTCAGGAGATACGAATGATAAAGAAAATTAGATTTTTGATAGTAGGAATAGTAATGTTGTTGGCAATTGTTCTGCTTATAAATAAACCACGTGAAAGTGAAGCGGAATCCCTTTTGTCTTATGCAAAGACTATCGTAGAAGGAGAGGAGATAGAAACAAAGCAATATAGCGAGATAAAAACATATCTCCAGTCTTCAGAAAAAAACAGTCAGCATGATTTTCTGGCAGGTGTAACAGCTTATGCAAAGGAGGATTATCGGACGGCGGTGAAAGAGTTTACTTCAGCGGCGGAAAAAATTCAAGAACAAGATGATGATTTTATCAAAATCTATACATACGTTCTACTGAATGAATCGCTTCAATATGATGAAGGAGAAACAGAAGATTTCGCGGAAAACGGTCGAAAAGCGTTACATTATATGGCACAATCAAAAGCGTATAGAAATAATGTTGATTTATGCTGGAGAATCGCGTCCATATTTTTGGAAAACCAGGAGGATAACAAGCAAGGTGCCAGACTTTTAGAAGAGTATGTGATAAATGTGAAGGGACTGAAAGCTGAAAGTAAGGTTAGGCTGTATGGAAACATTGGGCAATTATATTCGATAGCAGGGGATTATTCCGCTGCTTTACAATATTGTTGGCGTGGCCTTGAGTTCTTGGAATCCTCTCCTCTGATTCCGAATCATTCCAAATACATGTCAAAATTTTTTGCAGTGCTTGGAGATAATGCTTATGGATTGGAACAGTATCAAGCAGCAATCGAATATTATGAGCAATCTTTGGAGATTTTCCGAAAAAGAGAGGATGATCACCTGGTGGCAGATGCCAGTCTTGCTTTGGTCAATGAAGGAACCGCATATCTTGAGCTGGGACAGCATAAAAAAGTGCTTTCTGTGCTGGAGGAGCTAGATGAATTGATACCTAAATTACCAGAAGCACAGAAAGATGATATCCAAATTCTGCGGGGAAATCTAAGAGCACAGCTGTATATAGATGAGAGCAATCTTGAACAGGCAGAGTATGAACTGGAAACTGCAAAGGAGTTGCTGAACACAGATGATGTGGAATATTCTTTGAATAAGGATGTGTATTTAGATTATTCCTATGCAAGATGGTATAAGGAACAGGGAAGATTTGATGAAGCATTAGAGTTGTATCAGCAGATTGTCAGATGTTCAGCAGATGCGGGGCTTGGACTCGAAAAAAATGCTTATTCTGATATGGCAGATATTTATATGCAGGAAAATAATACGGATGCATATATCGCAACCCGTGAACAATATGTGAAAGTGATTGAACTTAAAAATCAGCAGTTAAGTACTGATTATATAGAATATTCGGAAAAAATTCATCAATATTATTCTTTGACGGAACAGCATCAAATCAGAAAAATCATCATTACAGTTATAAGTGTCATAGGAATTATTATATTAGCTGATATTGTATTTTTGCTGATAAAATGGCGAAAAAAGAGCTACACCGATCACATGAGCAGATTGTATAACCGTGAGTATTTGACAGGGTATATGAAAAAAAATAAAAAGAAACTGTCAGGTAAGCCATTGTCTCTGCTTATGATTGATATTGATTATTTCAAACAGTACAACGATTATTATGGACATGTGCAAGGAGACAAAGGGATTAAAGCGCTTGCAGAGATTCTGTCGGAGTCTGTTCGGAAAAAAGATTTGGTTATACGATATGGCGGGGAAGAGATGCTTGTGATTCTTCAGGAAACAACAGCAGACTGTGCCAAGGATATAGCAGAGCGAGTCAGAAAGAATTTGGCGGATAAACATATTTCTCATGAGAAGTCAGAGGTGTCTGATCGATTGACGGTCAGTATGGGAATATATACGGTTTATTATAATGGCGAAGATATCTTTGAACTGATAGAAAAGGCAGATGAACTATTATATCAGGCAAAACGAAAAGGGAGAGATTGCTACGTATGTGGCTAAAAGGAGTTTTGAATCATTACAAATATCAATTCAAACAGTTTCAAGATGTTTGAAGAGAATGGGAGAATTACAGTATGGAGATTAAGAAAATACTACAAAACAAAGCACCGCAAGTTGCTATGAAACATCTTATGTCAGATGAAGTTATGGATCTGATCCATAAAAATATGAAACCAAGAGACACTATAATGGCATATTATCGCTGTGCGATTATGGAAGTTGAGACAAAATTTAAAGTGCTAAATGAACAGTTTTCATTGGAATATGACCGAAATCCAATTGAATCCATAAAGTCCAGAACAAAATCGATGGAAAGTCTGGCAAAGAAGATCAGGGATAAAAATATTCCGCTGTCTATAGGTGCGATTGAGGAGAACATCAATGACATTGCAGGAGTAAGAGTGATATGCTCGTTTTGTGAAGATATCTACATGTTGGCAGATTGTTTGCTTAAGCAGGATGATATCACGCTTATAGAAATGAAAGATTATATTAAAAATCCTAAACCGAACGGATATCGTTCGCTGCATCTGATTATCTCGGTGCCGATTTTTCTTAAAGATGAGAAGCGGGATATGAAAGTAGAAGTACAGCTTCGAACAATTGCCATGGATTTTTGGGCAAGTCTAGAGCATAAAATCAGATATAAGAAAAATCTTTCAGATGACTTGCAAAGAGAGTTGGCAGAGGAATTATTGTACTGCGCAAATCAGAGTGCGGAATTGGACCTGAAAATGCAGGGAATTCGAAATAAGCTATAGAACATAAAAGTGGGAGACTATCAAAAGTGATAGCTCCTTTTGTGTTTGGAACGATATAGCTAGAACAGTGACAATGCTATATTTCGTTATGCAGTTCGATGATGTATCTGGATTTCAGCCAGAAGTTAGAGAAAATTCGTTGTCGGGTGTTGGTTGTTTGCGGCGAGAAGGATAAGGTGAATTTACCTGCCAGCAGGCGGTTAAAGGAACAGATTGAACAGGCGAAAATAGTGATGGTTCCAAATGCTGGACATGAGGTAAATAAGGAAAATCCGGCAGAATTAAGAAGGATATTAACACAATTTTATGGGGAATGTGAGAATTCTATAAATTGTTAAATCCAGAAATGAAAGCATTACTTATTAATAAAGGTTACGCTAACGAATGAAATAAAAAAAGGATATCCCAAATTGATGAAAATTGCTTTTCTCTCAGCATGATAGAAGTGCCACCTGTTACAAAAATAGACTTAGAAAAAATTCCAAAGAAAAAAAGTTCATATGCTTCTAATAAGATTGAGGGGAATCCACTGACTGAAAAACAGGCAAATGAAGCCATTGACAGTGATTCTCACAAACATTTTTTAAAGCCAGAACTCTTTTCAAAAGAGATGATTCTTGAAGTGCAGGCAATGGGTGAAAAAGGTGCTTCAAAAGAAAAGATAGGATTGGGGTGTAGATGATGCAACGCATAAAATTGTTGGAACTGAATTTCAATATCGTAAAATGAAAAAAGGGAATGAGGAATTGGAAGCATGGCTTTCCAGAATGCTTTCACCAAGAATTAATTTCCGATTTTTTGAGGTTCCGATGGATGAAGGAATGGTTGTGCTGATGGAAATTCCTTGTGCAGAAAAACAGCCGGTACAGTTCGCTGGTGGGGAATTTATAAGAATTGGAACGAACAAAAAGAATTTAAAAGAGTATCCTGATAAAGAAAGAGAATTATGGAGAACATTCGATTCTACACCATATGAACTACGAATTGCGATGGGAAATTTAGATGAAGATGAAATGGTGTTATTATTGGATTACTCAAGGTATTATGATAAACTTGAAATGCCGATTCCGAGAAATCGAGATAAAGTACTAGAAGACCTGCAACATGAAAAATTTATTAAGAAAAATGATGCCGGTACATGGGATATCACGAATATGGGCGCATTGATGATCGCAAAGGATTTGAAGAAATTTGAATCTTTGCATAGAAGAACTGTTAGAGTAATTTGGTATAAGGAAAACTCTCGGTTGGAGGCTATCAGAGAAAAAGAATTCTGCGCAGGTTATGCATTTTCACATGAAGAAATCGTGCAGTATATTATGACGATTATTCCGCAGGAAGAGGTTATTGTAGAGGCAACAAGGAAATCCGTTGTCAGTTTCCCGGAAATTGCTATCCGTGAGTTGTTGGCAAATGCTATGATACATCAGGATCTGCAGCAAAGAGGTACAAATCCGATGGTAGAAGTGTTTAAAAATTGAATTGAATTTTCAAATGCTGGTGCACCACTGGTAGCAATTGAAAGAATTGTAGATTCAGTACCGGTGTCCAGAAATGAGAATATTGCCGGATTTATGCATAAATGTGGTATCTGTGAGGAACGTGGCAGTGGATATGATAAGATTGTTGAAGCAACCGGCAAAAATGAATTACTTGCACCGAGGATTGAAAATCAAAACAATCAATTTACAAAAGCAATATTGTTTGCGAAAGTACCGTTTGAATTAACCACGAAAGAAGATCGAATGCGAACTTGTTATATGCAGGCATGTTTGGCATATGTCAATTTTGAAGGGATTTCTAACTCAGATATTCGAAAAATATTTGGATTAGGAGAAAAAGAGAAAGTTAAAGCATCTCGACTTCTTACCAGCGCTGTTGACGGAGGATATATTAAAGTAATGGATCCGGATACTGCACCAAGATATAAAAAGTATATTCCATATTGGGCATAATTTAAGTTTCGCTAAGTTTCACTTATATAGGTGTCTGAGAAAAATTTAATAGAAAAAACATGAAAAAAGCACTGAAAACCGTTGGATTATTGGTTTTACAGTGCTTTTTCTTTTACCAAAGAGGAAAAATGCAGTGAATTTAAGTTTTGCTAAATTTCACTGAGTTCTGATTTTACAGAGCGCCATTGTTTTTTGGGGTCATATTTTCCACAACCATCACAAGTCTGTGGCCAGTTGATTTTCCACTCAAAATACTCATCTCTGGTAATCTCACCGGATTTCAGTTCATCCATTCGAAGCACCCAGTCTTTCAGAAAATCATTCAGAACCCCATAATCAAACCACATACAGACAGGAGCATGGGCAGGCCAGCTATCGTTATCATGGTAGTAAACGGAAGTGTCTGCTACTTCATTGCATTTTTCACCAGGAAATTTCCGAGGAAGAAACAGATGCAAGGCAGATGGATTAAATTCATCCAGCCAGAAAAGCAGTTCCATCATTTCGGAAGCGTCACGTCCAGCGGTATCATAGAGGGTATAAGGATTAACATCAAGAGCCTG